>SXGU01197193.1_pt1 | contig 71303 bp, 60 predicted proteins | sample 3174531 | NCBI WGS metagenome assembly SXGU01 (sample SAMN11356863, study PRJNA531348) | freshwater metagenome | isolation source: freshwater sample F1-140 | place: China: Fuxian Lake, Yuxi | collected 2017-12-25 | reverse complement strand
GCGTCCGCAAAGGGCCACCATTTTTGGCATCGCAGCCAATGGCTGGATCATGTATGGAATCGTGCGGAACGCATTCGAATGGGCCTTGCCCATGAACGCATATCCGAGCATCCCGATCCCAATTTCAGGAACCGGACCACCGGCAACCGCGGACCCCATGGTCAAGAAACCGACCTGTTCGCTCATCGTCAACTCTTTCCCGATGTTTCAAAAAACTGCCTCAATATGCGTCCAATGAAGCGACGGCGAACCGCTTGCACTTCATCAGCCACTGAATGCCGCATCAAACGCCCGATTCGACGGTCGGAAATCAATCTTGCGGCAAAAGGCAGCAGCTTCCCTTGCCCCGTGTTCACGATCCATGCCCGCATCCTCCCACTCAACCGAAAGGGGGCCGGCATATCCGATGTCGTTCAGGGCGCGCATCAGGCTCTCGAAGTCAACTTCACCATGGCCAGGCGATCGGAAATCCCAGCCACGACGGTGGTCTCCAAACGAGAGGAAGCTCCCGTAACTTCCGGAGCGTCCGTCACGATTGACCTTGGCATCCTTGACGTGCATGTGGAAAATACGATCGGCGAAGTCGCGGGCAAACAGGGCCGGATCTACGCCTTGAGGGATGAAGTGACTCGGGTCGAGGTTGAAGCCAAACGCCGGATGATTGTTGATTGCCGTGAGGGAGGCTTGGGCCGTGTAGTAGTCAAAGGCGATTTCGGTGGGATGAACCTCGAGACCGAATTTGATCCCATTCGCACTGAATTCGTTCAAGATCGGCGTCCACCGCTCGGCAAAGAGCGCATAGCCGGCGTCGATCAACGATTGCGACTGTGGCGGAAACGGGAATAGGAGGTGCCAGATGCTTGAACCCGTGAAGCCGTTGACAACCTTGACGCCCATGTTCTTGGCTGCCAGAGGCGCCAACATCATCTGACGAATACCCCATGCACGAACCGCCTCGGGATCATGGCGCAATTCAGCAGGGGCAAAGCCCGAGTTTCGCGCATCTATGTGATCAAGGACCAGCTGTCCCTGAAGGTGCGCAGAAATTGCCCAGCAATCCAAACCGTGGCGGGAAAGGATTGCGCGCTGGGACGCACAGTACGCCGGATTGTGCGCAGCGCGCTCGATATCCAAGTGGTCGCCCCAACACGCGAGTTCGAGGCCATCATAGCCAAACTCCTTCGCCTTCCCAGCGAGTTCCTCAAGTGGCAAGTCGGCCCACTGGCCGGTAAATAGGGTGACTGGTCGCGCCATTACTTCCTCCCGTTGATCGTTCACCGGCACCCGGACCCGGGAGCCCATCGGTTCAATTCATGCCCGCTGCGGCTCTATCACCAAGTCGACGATAAGCACAGTCCGTACCCGCGATGCTAACGTAGCGCCCGTGAACGAGCAAACCCTTGCCGACGGTGCCACACATGGTGCCAAGACGAACACTCTCACCTTTGCGAACGCCAGAGCCATCGCTTGGCAGATCATGCAGGCCGCCCTCAAGTCAGTCGACCCGGCAGAGGCAGTTCGTCGCACCGTCAGGCGCGATGGACATTCTCTGTTCGTTGCCGGGCAGGTTTACGACGTTCGTCGGTATCAGCGCATCATTGTCGTGGGCGCCGGAAAAGCAAGCGCGCCGATGGCCCGGGCGCTCGAGGAAATCCTCGGCGATCTGATCTCGGCGGGCCACGTGAACGTGAAGTACGGGTATACCGACGAGACCCGGATCATTCACTTGCACGAGGCATCCCATCCCGTCCCGGATCAAGCCGGGTTGGACGGAACCGCGAAAATCGTCGAACTGCTTCTGGACGCGAGTGCTGATGACCTCGTGATCTGCCTGATCTCAGGTGGTGGGTCCGCACTGATGCTCCTCCCAGAGGATGGCATTTCGCTTTCCGACTACCGCGACCTTACGAACTTGCTACTTCGGTCCGGCGCGGACATCACCCGGATTAACACCATCCGCAAGCACATCGAACGCGTCAAGGGTGGGCGCCTCGCGGAATTGGCTGCCCCGGCAACAGTTTTGACCCTTGTCCTGTCCGATGTAGTCGGAAACCCTCTCGAGTTCATTGCATCTGGCCCGACCGTGCCGGATCCAACGACCTTCGCGGATGCTCTCGGAGTTTTGAAGGAGTTCGATTTAATCGGACGCGTTCCGTCCTCAATCGAGGCATTGCTCAGACGCGGCGAACAGGGAGAGGTTCCGGAAACTCCGAAACCGGGAAATCCACTGTTCACTCATGCCCGAACTGTCGTTATCGGCAGCAACGACATTGCAGCTGACGCTGCAATCGCGTACGCCAACGACCTCGGTCTCAATACCTTGATGCTGACGTCGTTTTTGGAAGGTGAAGCGCGGGAGGCCGCCAGATTTTCCGTCGCGCTCGCTCGCGAGTTGGTTAACCGTCACAAACCGCTCGCACTCCCGGCAATGGTCGTTTTAGGTGGTGAGACGACAGTTACTGTTCGAGGAAACGGAAAGGGCGGACGAAACCAGGAAATCGCGCTGGCCGCCGCCCTGTCACTGGTAGATGTTCCGAACACCCTGATCGTCGCGCTAGCGACTGACGGGTCGGATGGTCCGACAAATGCCGCCGGTGGATTTGCCGATTCCGGCTCGGTCGGACGCATGCGCGATGCCGGTGTCGACCCCCGTGAAGCCCTGAACGCAAATGACTCCAACGAGGCGCTAGCACGCGCCGGCGATTTGATCATTACTGGCCCGACCAACACAAACGTTAATGACCTGACGTTCGTGTTTGTGTATCCCGACTGACCACAGCAGAGCGGCCGTGACTGGCGACGCGTATCCGCAACTCAAGGTACCGTCGTTCGTCTAAACAGTGTTGGTCAGCAGATCGAACGAGCGGCCCTGCCCATACTCAACCAACATCAGTTCCCGAGCCATGGCGGATTTATGGTCCTCGCATTCAGCAATCGAACCGTCCTTCAGGAAACGACCGAGCTGACGCCACGCTGGCAGCGCTTCCAAGGTGGGCGTGCGCTTGCGCACGTTGGGTACCGGCGACGCCTGATGAGGATTGCGGTAGGCGTAACAACGGCAACGTGTCTGGGCGCTGCTGTTGCCTTCGGCGACGCCGCCACGATCACGTCTACCTTGGCTCCCCTTTTCCGTTCCGCAGCAATGTCGGCGAACGCAGTCGCCGCCTTTGCGGGCCGACTAGTGGCATTGCCACCGAGCGACGATTTCAAGTCAAGCGGGGCCAACGAAGCCGAGCAGCGTGCAAGTGCAATCGCTCCGATGGCCACCGCGCGCCCGACTTCGACCCCGGCTTTCGTTCCGACAGCCATCCCAACGGCGGATGCGACGAAACCGATTGTTCAGTCAACACCACTTGTGGTCATGACGGCAACGCCACGGGCAACTGTGGTGCCCACCCGAGCACCAGCCGCGTCAGTCACTCCAGTTTCACTGGCGAATGTATCGGGCCAATCGACACACACTGTTGCGTCTGGCGATTCACTTTGGCAGGTTGCAAACCGCTACAACACCACTGTCGATGCCATTGTCAGGGCAAACCGTCTTGCGGACCCGAACGTTCTCGCACCCGGAGACCGATTGGTGATTCCGCGGTGAAATACGGTCGCGAGCGGGCAACTACGCGACCATCATCACCCCCGCCGATTTTCCGAGCACTTCGAAGCCTGTATGGTCGCGGGTTAACGCTTCCAACCAGCGATCAGCCCCGACCGACCTCACGGCGGTCTGCCTGGCTACTGATCCCCACACTCGGTCTGGTCGCATTGCTCACCTCCACCACCCGCTTGGCGTTCGCAACCCCTGGCACGTTTGCATCGCCTCTCCCGGGATGGCAACGGATCACTGCTACGGGTGAGAGCATCACGACGCTGATCACACCTCCCGATACAACCGTTCTTGTCGCGGCGCTAGGGTCTCCCATGCCAGATACCGATCTACGAACCAGTGTGAAACGGAGCGTGGACGGAGGTCAGACGTGGCAAGCACTCGATCGTGGCCTGCCACTCGACCTCCGCCTTGTGACCGGGACAATTGCCCCGACTGAAACTCGGTCAATGATCGTCAGTGGGGTCGGTGGGCTTTACCGACTGGATGCCGGTGCATCCAAGTGGGAACCCATCCGGGTACCACTCCCAACAATCACCGCTATCCGCCATAGCCACTCCAATCCAGACCACCTCATCGCCGGCACCGAACTCCACGGCAACTTCGTCACCCAAGACGGCGGCTCAACTTGGATCCCGTCATCTCTCGGACTGCCCCGTGACCGATACGGAACGATCCCCGGCGCAATCTCACTCGCGCAGCTTCCATCAGATCCTGATGTATGGCTCATGGGTACAGCTGTCGCTCCCGGCTTGTTCCGTTCGGTAAACGGTGGACGGTCGTGGAAATCGGTCTCGACCGGCCTTGCACCCGGTGGCTCAACCGAAGTTTCGTTCCACTCCGAGGCCGACGGCACCGCCTTCGTCACGTCGGATCGAGGGATGGCTCTTTCCACCGATCGTGGCCAGACTTGGACCCCGGTTGCATCATTACCGCCCGGCATTTCACCCGTGGCAGTGGCAACCGAACCCGATGCCCCGCAAACATGGATGGTGGTCGGCGCGCGCGGGTCAGTCGTCCGAACGACAAACCGCGGTGCGTCCTGGGTTGAGTTGCCCAGCCTCCCCCGCCCAGTGGGGCCGGTGATTGCGTTGTCGTCGTCCGCGATAGCGAGAGCCACAACCCTCCGGGGAGTTGCGCGGATCGAAGGCGTTCCGGTTCTTCTTGCCGTTGCCGCCGGAGGCGTGTGGTCACTCGCACTTCCGCCAACAACACCTGCGACGGCCTCCCCCAGCGAAGTTGCTTCAGGTGGGCGGTACGTCCAGACGACTGAACACAACATTTCAGCGCGGTTCGCGTCTGCTTACGACCGCTTGGGAGGCTTCGAAAGGTTCGGCTTCCCAAGATCGGAAGCGTTTGTTGATCAGGGTCTTCTTGTCCAGTGGTTTCAGCGCGGGAGGCTGGAATATCGACCCGATTTGCAGGGTTCACCGTATGAGGTCCAAATCTCGCTATTAGGTGACCTCCTTCTCAATGACCGTCCGGTGCCACTCGACCCAATCGAGTCGACTTCCGAACGGCGGTATTACCCAGAGACCGGAATGACCGTCGAAAATGCGTTCCTTAGGTATTTCGATGCCTCTGGGGGCGTCGACGCGCTTGGCTACCCCATCACTCCCGAAGTTAGTGAGGCCGACCGACCGGTCCAGTACTTCCAACGCGCGCGCCTCGAGTATGTTCGAGAGTTCGCCGGCACGACGCGAGAGGTCCAGTTGGGACTAATCGGCGACGAGATCCTCCGTAAAAAGGGTTGGCTGGAATAGGCCCTCGTGGGTCCGACCCCCGACACTTACAACCACCGGCTGCTCGTACCCATGAGCGTCTACCACGAACCGCAATGAACGGCCAATGCAGTTGCGATGATGGGCTATCCTCGGCGGATGCGTCGCACACGTATCGTTGCAACCCTTGGACCCGCGACCGATCGACCCGGCATCCTTGCCCGCATCCTTGAGGCCGGCGTTAATGTCGTTCGCTTGAACATGTCCCACGGCACTCATGAAGATCATGCACGTCGAATATCTGAAGTTCGCGCGATTGCTGGTCCAATTCAAGTTGCAATCCTGGCCGACCTCCAGGGACCAAAGATCCGGGTCGGTCTGTTGCCCCAAGGTGGAGTGACCCTCACCGAGGGAGACAAGTTCGTGCTGACCAACCGCGATGTCATTTCGGGACCGGCTATTGCGACCCTCGATTACCGTCCACTCCCACATGAGGTATCCGTCGGTGCGAGCATCCTGCTGGATGACGGCAACCTGCATCTACAGGTCGACGCTACGGACCGCACGGATATCACCTGCACCGTTGTTCGCGGGGGTCGCTTGACCTCTCACAAAGGGATAAACGTCCCCGGCATGCGCCTCCCTACCCCTGCGTTGACAGACAAGGATCTTGATGACGCGGTATTCGCAGCGGGCCTCGGTGTTGACTTCCTGGCCTTGTCGTTCGTGCGCCGGGCGGCCGATGTCGTTGACCTTCGCGACCATCTGATCCGCCGGGGCTTCGCAGCGGACACCTGCGGGATCATTGCCAAGATTGAGCGCCCAGAGGCCCTTGAAGTCATTTCGGAAATCCTCGCTGTTGCTGATGGCCTCATGATCGCCCGCGGCGACCTAGGCGTTGAGATACCCCTCGAACGGGTTCCGCAAGCGCAGAAGCGTCTCCTTGTTCATTGCAACCAAGCCGCGAAACCTGCGATCACTGCGACACAGATGCTGGAGTCGATGATCAATCAAGCCCGCCCAACGCGGGCCGAGGCAACGGATGTACACGTCGCGGTCACTGATTTGACAGATGCGGTGATGCTTTCCGGAGAAACAGCAGCCGGAAAGTTTCCACTCGAGGCGGTTCAGGCGATGGCTGCCATCTCGCACGCCGCTGAACAGGTTGTGGCAGACACCGACCATTCCCTGAACGCTGGCCGAGACAGGGCCGGGAGCGCGACCGAAGCTGTTGCACAGGCAGCCGTCGAGATCGCAATGGAACTCGGCGCCAGTGCAATCGTTACGGGGACCAGTTCCGGAGGTACTCCGAGGCTAGTCGCCAAGTACCGACCAAACGCGCCGATCCTTGCACTCTCTTCACACCTGGGAGTTCTCCGCCGACTGCTTCTGACATGGGGGGTCACGCCTGTTCTCGCTCCGCCGTTTTCTTCAACCGATGAACTATTCCGCCACGCGGTACGGGCAACGGTCGAGTTGGGGATTGCGAAGGAAGGGGATTTGATCGTGATTACTGCCGGGGTACCGCTTGGTGTAACCGGCCGCACGAACCTCATCAAGGTTCATAGAATTGGCGAAACACTCCCCGGCAATCATTGACGATGACACCGACCCTCTCCCTGGATTTTCCTCTGCTACGAAATGTGACCAGTGCAACTCCCATAGGTTGAGGCAGACGTAGGTTCGTATACTCGGTTGCACTACAGTGCCCACTGTGGAAACCCCGTCCGAAACCGGCATGTAGCCGGGTGCCACGAAAGGCGCAGGATGAGCGAACGTGCCCGTGCGGTCTGGAACCTCTGGCGCATTGATGCTGAAATCCAGCAGGTTAATGCGCGGATCACCCAATTGACCGCCCAACTGGGCGACGAAGTCAAGGTTAAAGCCGGCGACCTTGCAATCCGCCGAGCCAAAGACACGGTTGCGCAAGCGCTTTCACGTCAACGCGATCAGGAGTTCGAACTCGCCCAAATAGAAGCACGGATCAAGGATCTGGACACACGACTTTGGTCTGGAAAGGGCTCTCCGCGGGATCTGGAGATGCTCCGGGTCGAGTTGGACCGGGAACGCTCGCGCCGGAACAGGATCGAGGAGCAAACCCTCGGCGCGATGGAAGCCACAGAGCGGACTCAGCGGGATTTGGCACGTGTTGAAGCTGCCGTGGCTACTGCGATTGCCAGCCTTCAGTCCGGAAATCTGCAACGGGTCGCCGAACGAACCTCCGCCACCTCCCGGCTCTCTTCTCTCGCAGCAGATCGGATGTCTCTGGTTGAGGGAATGCCTCCGGGGGATGTCGAGTCCTACAACCGCCAAAGAGGCAAGTCGTCCGACGGAGTACCTGTCGCCGAACTTAGCGGTTCACAGTGTCAGGGTTGCCGCACGGATATTCCGTCAGGCGACGCCCAACGAGCGCGCCGTTCGGAAGCACCGTTTCCGTGCCCTTCATGCGGGCGACTGTTGTTCGTTCCAAATGCTTGAGTGCCTGCCGACTGTCTCAATCTCTGGCGAGATTGCTGCCGGGACCGCACATCGGACACCCGGATGAGTACTTCGCATGAGGCACACCCCCATGTGCCAGTTCTCCTGAACCAAGTGATTTCACTGCTAGCTCCTAAACCCGGCGGGCGATACGTGGACGCCACGGCAGGTGCAGGAGGACACCTTGAGGCGATCCTCACCGAAACCGCGCCAGACGGCCAGTGTCTCGGCATTGACCGAGATGAGACGGCCCTGGAACTTTGCCGGTCGCGCTTGCACCAGTTCGCATCACGGGTGAAATTCGTGCGGGACGACTTTCGAAACCTTGCGCAGGTGCTCGACAGGGTCGGATGGGGTGAGACCCAGTCGTTGGACGGCATCCTCCTCGACATCGGCGTTTCTTCGATGCACTTGGACCAACCCAATCGCGGGTTCTCTTTTCGCACTTCCGGACCACTAGACATGCGAATGGATCAGACCCGAGGGCAAACCGCCTCGGACCTTGTCAACGACTTGGATGAGCGTTCTTTGGCAGACCTCATCGACAATCTTGGTGAAGAGAGATTCGCTCGGCGCGTGGCTCGGGCCATCGTTGATCGCCGTGCCTACCGCCCGTTCGAGGAAACCACCGACCTCGCCGACTGCATCGCGAAAGTGATGCCGAGGCAACGACCGCAGTCTCCCGCAGGAGCGCCGGCCTTGCACCCGGCAACGCGAACATTTCAGGCGTTACGTATCGCTGTCAATGGCGAACTCGACGCCCTGCTATCCGTCATTCCCCAAGCGTTGCGCGCCGTCCGGCCTGGTGGCCGGATCGCAATCATTTCATTCCACTCCCTGGAAGACCGGATCGTAAAACTGGCGTTCTCGCGGGCCGCCGGACGCTGTGTATGTCCGTCTCGTCTTCCGGTCTGTATCTGCGGAGCGACCGCCTCGGTACGAGTCCTTACGCGTAAACCCCTCGTTCCAACTAAGGATGAGACCAATCAGAACCCGAGGTGTCGCAGTGCCCGGCTACGGGTCGTTGAAGTCGGTGCGACGCGTGGGAACCAAGGGCCAAGTCGCGATTGGTGACACCGCAACCGGTCACTTTTCGGGGTGCATCCTCGTCCACGAGAAACCGCTCACCGACGGACACCAACGCCCATGAAGTCACCAGTCACTGTAGGCGCAGATCACACTATCCGGCGACTGGTCTCTGGTTTCATGACGAACCTTGAAACAATCACCGCCCCGGTTCTACAGGTCATCTTCTTTGCGTTCATCGTCGCAGTCATCGTGATCCTCTACCTCACTGGGGCATCGAGGGTCGCCGCGACTGGTTACGACATACGTGACCTCGAGCAACGTCGAGTGCGGCTCGAACGTGAAGAACAACGTCTCTTGAACCGCGCCTCAGAACTCCAAGCCTTCACGCGCATCGATCGCGATGCGACTACCCGCCTCGGTCTCATCCCTGCAACGTCCCCGGATTACGTCCGTTCACGTCCCTCCCCAATCGATATCGACCAACGCCTTCGTAATGCGCAGGCGCGGACCCACCTCGAAAACCTGTCCGTGTTGGACGCGCTGCGCGTTGCCCTTCACCTTCCAAGTGTTTCGGAAGAGCCACTACTGGTGAAACAACCTGAAACGAAGGTCGACCTGTCTGTCGAGGAGATCTGGAATGCACTTACGGGAAACATCGATCAGATGCGAAATCGACCCCCTCCGCTAAATGCCGGGGATGTTCCGATGCGACGTGCCCAACCGTGACCGCCATGAAGCGGGCAAACATCGGGCCTGCGCATCAATCACCTGACCGAGCATCGGCCTGTTCCCACCCGACCGGGAGGCGTTCTTGATTTCCAGTTACACGCCCTATCGTCCGCGCGATCGCACGACACCAGGGGCAGCACCACGCCCACGCAGGATGCGCAACCCATCGAGGACCGGTGTCGGAGCCGGCATGCCAAGCAACGAACAAGAACCCCCCATGCCACCCCAGTGGAGCTGGCGATGGGTATTCAGCAGGCAAGGCGCGTTGCTCTGTCTTCCGCTCATCTTCGCCTCCTTGATCGCGTTACGCCTTGTACATTGGCAAGTTTTGGAATCAAGTCAGTTGACGGTGCGGTTGAACGCGCAACACTCCCTTGACACCGCAGTTCCGGCGAGGCGGGGCACCATCCGCGACACCGCCGGCGAACTCCTTGCCGGAAACCTCGCGGTTGACTTCATCTTTGCCGTGCCTCAACAGATACGTCGTCCAGAGGAAGTCGCGGCGAAACTCGCGCCGGTTCTCGGTCTTGACGCCGGCGAACTCCTCCCACTCCTATCCGATAAGACGAAGCCCTACGTCCGCCTGATTGGTGGCAAGCGTGTCGACCAGACCATTTCTGACCAAATCATCGCACTGGCACTTCCGGGCATCTTCCTCGAACCGACGACGCGACGCACGTATCCCGAGCGTTCGCTTGGCTCGCACGTCCTTGGATTCGTGGACGGGGACGGAAACGGTAACTATGGGATTGAAGGCAAATGGAACAAGGAGCTAGCTGGCCTGCCCGGACGCCTTCGCGCCGAGCGTGATACCGCTGGAAACGAGATTGGCTTCAGTGACCGCGACTGGCGACCGCCATTGGACGGCATGGATCTCATACTCACCATTGACCGGACCATTCAGTACATCGCGGAACGTGAACTCGAGCGGTCAGTGATCGAACACAAGGCAGACGGTGGCACGGTCATCGTGATGAACCCGAAGACCGGTGAGATCCTCGCAATGGCGAACCATCCGGCGTTCGACCCAAACCGGTACGCCGAAGCGGCACGCACCCCGGAACTCCTGACAAACCCTGCAATCACTTTCGCGTATGAGCCAGGATCAACTTTCAAGATCATCACCATGGCAGCTGCGCTCAATGAACGCCTGGTCACTCCAGAAACGACCATGGTCGATACTGGCTCACTGTCCATCGGTGGCTACACGATCAAGAACTGGGATCACAAGGCGAACGGGCGGATCACGATGACGCAGCTGCTCGAGAAAAGTAGCAACATCGGCGCGAGCTGGACGGCCTCCCGCGTTGGCAAGACGCTCTTTTACCGATACGTGACCGCGTTCGGGTTTGGTGCTCAAACGAGAGTTGACCTTCAGGGAGAGGGGATCGGGATCGTCAAAAACCCCAAGTTACCGGACTGGGCTGAAGTCGACTTGGCGACCAACGCTTTCGGCCAGTCAATCGCGGTGACACCGATGCAGCTGGTTACCGCCGTGTCCGCGGTCGCCAACGGCGGCCTGGTAATGCGGCCTCATGTTGTGAAGGCCCTTGTCAACTCAGTCACCGGCGAAACGGTTGAACAAGTCCGACCTCAGATTGTGCGTCAGGCAATCTCTCGTGAGACCGCTGCTACACTTTTGCAGATGCTGTTTCGGTCGGCAGAAAACGGCGAGACACGGGGCGCTTTGGTTCCAGGGTTCCAGGTCGCAGGCAAGACCGGGACAGCAAGCATTCCAGTCGCCGGTGGCTACCACGCGGACCAGACAATTGCGTCATTCATCGGCGCCGTACCCGCCCTCGATCCTCAGTTCGTCATCCTCGTCAAGATTGATCAGCCCAAGGATGAACCCTGGGGATCACTCATCGCGAAGCCTGCGTTCGCGATTATCGGTCAGGAACTTACACGTTACCTAAAGTTGCCCCGAACCGAAGCTATCCCACCCGGGGTCGCTACCGCCGAAGCACGATCGATCGCGAACGCACTGACGACACCCACAGTCACACAGCGTGCGGGTGATCCCAGCAGCCGTGAACCGGTCCCGGCGGTTCCTGCGATTGTCCGAAATGGCGCGACGCAAACGGTATCCAACCAGCAAGCCGTTCCGACGCAACCTGCTCGTACACTCCAGCCAACCCCCAGGGTGCTTTCAACCGAAGCACCGACTCCGCCAGCTGCAAGTCGTGGAACAACCCTTGTTGCTGACAGGCAGTTGTTGCCACCGGCACGTCCAACAGCGACCGCAACCAACGCACAGATCATTGAAACTGCCACGGCCCAGGCAGTCCGAACGCCGGTGCGCGCCCGGTGAACCGGCGCGCGCGGGGTCGCAGTCCGATGCACGACTGCGGATGTGTCGATGACTACCTCGCGGTCGCACTCCACCGTTCTACGGGGCGATGAAACCCAACGATATCGTGAGTGACCTGACGGGCGATATGGGCAATCTCGCCGGGCGACCACGGACATTCGGGCTACACGACCTCATCTCGTGGGCGGGGAGATCCACGGGGGCCGTCTCGACCGTCTCAGGAAGTTCGAGTGTGGACGTTCGGTTTCGATCCGTCTCAATGTCCTCAAGGACAGACGGCCATCCCCCCATGGGCCCCGACGGACTTTTCATCGCCATCCGTGGTCCGCACCGTGACGGGCATGACTTCGTAGCGGACGCCTTTGCGAATGGGGCAATCGCAGCCCTCGTGGATCATATTCCGGCGAACCTCGAGAAACAGGTTTCCGACGGACGAATCGCCGTCCTTGGCCCCAACCGAGACCGGCTCAACCACGCAATGGAACGGATGGGGCCGGATGTGGCAAGACCAGCGATTGGTCAAGTTGGATCCGGCTTACCAGCTCAAGCGCTAATTCTGGTTGATCGCGAAACTGGGACAACGACCGCATTGCAGGACCTTGCCATTTGGTGGCGCCAAAGCCTTTCGACACCCATCGTGGCCATTGCAGGTAGCGTCGGGAAGACAACCACGAAGGATCTCGTCGCAGCGGTCCTCGCATCCCACCACCACGTATTGAGTACCGCGGGCAACTTCAATAACGAACTCGGTCTGCCGTTCACCCTCCTTCGCCTGACAAGTGAACACACCATTGCAGCCTTGGAGATTGGAATATCAGCAATTGGTGAGATGGTTCGTTTCGCGGAAATTTCCGGCCCAAGGATGGCGGTGATCACTCGGATCGACGCTGAACACCTCCACGAGTTGAAAGATATCGACACCGTTGAACTCGAGGAGGGACGGCTCGTTGAGGCGCTGCCAGCCGACGGACACGCAATCCTGAACGCTGACGACCCACGGGTCGCACGAATGGCTTTGCGAACGGTTGCGCATGTTCTTACGTTTGGCGAGGCTGAAGGTGCAATGGTTCGTGCCACTGACGTCGAGGTGGTTGGTCTCCTCGGAACACATTTCACCCTCGTCTACCAAGAGCATCATCGCCGGGTCAGGCTCCCATTGATCGGACGCCACTTCCTGACCGGGGCACTCGCGGCGGCCTCGGTCGGGTTCGTCGCGGGGTGTTCTTGGGAGGGAATTGTCAAGACACTTGAACAACCACTTGAAGCACCTCGGTTTCGGGCGATAGCAATCTCTCCCCATATCACTGTGCTCGATGACACCTACAACGCCAGTCCGGCGTCGTGCATCGCTGCACTTGATGTCCTGGCTGCGCAACCCGGCCTTCGAATCGCCGTCCTTGGAGACATGTTCGAGCTCGGTGATTTCGAAGTCGAGGCACACCGGATTGTGGGAGACGCGTTGCTAGGTCGCGCCGATCTGCTTGTCGCTACAGGATCAGCAGCCACGGGGATTTCACGCGAGGCAGTTCGGAATGGGATGGACCAAAACGCAATCCTGGACGTTGCGACTTCCTTGGATGTGGTGCCTGCGATGACTTCCTGGAACTGTTTGGCTGGCCGGCGAGGACCGTGGACCGTTCTGGTTAAGGGGTCCCGAGGCATGCGGATGGAACGCGTCGTGGCCATGTTGCAAATGGCCTTCGGAACAGCGTCCGACAGCGTTTCCGGTGCTCCTTCCACCGCAACGGAGGACCCGGCCAGAACCTGAACAATAATCCGTCGACTAGGAGACGAAGCCCTGGGAACTCAGTTATCACTCGCACTTGTCACGTTCGCATTTGGGTTCGCGCTTGGACCCCGATGGCTTGGGTTCCTCCAGCGACGGCAATTTGGCAAGCAACTCAATCCCAGCGAACCCGAAGAACATGCCCACAAGGCGGGCACGCCAACGATGGGTGGCATCGTCTTCCTGGTGCCCGCCCTGACGGTGATTTCCGTGTACAGCCTGATTGCAGGGCATTGGGTCGTGTTGATCCCAGTCGGCGTCGCACTCGCATTTGGTGCGCTTGGCGTTGTCGATGACTTGAGCACACTAGTCGGCAAGACACGTTCTGCCGGCCTGTCCCCCGCGATCAAGTGGGTGGTTCAAATTGCCGTGAGCCTACTCGCAGCGTACGCTCTCCACCTCGGAGGACGTGGAGTGGTGCATGTGCCATTTCTCGGGGAGGTCCCACTTCCGTGGTGGGGATATCTCGTCTTTGCAGCGTTTGTCTTGGTTGCCACTACCAGCTCAGTCGCGATCACCGACGGGCTAGATAGCCTTGCAGCAACGACGTGTAGTCTGGCATTGCTTGCATTCTGGGTAATTTCAACGACGCGGGGCGACCTCACGACCGCTTCACTCTGCGCGTCTCTTGTGGGGGGCATCCTCGCCTATCTTTGGTTCAACGCTTTCCCGGCACAGATGTTCATGGGCGATTCTGGTTCCTTGCCACTGGGAGGACTGCTCGGAGTGATTGCCTTGCTTCTTGGCGAGCCATTCCTCTTGATCCCCGCGGGCATTGTGTTCGTGGCAAACGCCGTCGCAGACATCGCACAGGTGCTGAGCATGAAACTTCGCGGACGTCGGATCCTGAGGTACGCCCCCCTCCATCATCACTTTGAACGCGTTGGATGGAAAGAGACTTGGGTTGTCCAGCGATTCTGGATTGCAGGCGCGGTCGGCGCAATCGTCGCAATCCTCGCATCGCAGCAATGACAGCGGTCTGCAGTGCCAGCTTCCGACATTGACAATGCGATGGGGCGACGAGATCACATGTTTAATCGAAGCCGACCTTCAACCAATACACCTCGTCGCACGCTTGCACGGATAGGGTTGCCATTTTCGTCCACGTCACCAATCGGTGAAGCCGTGGGCTTGAGCGCTTCAGGTCTGCCAATCAACACGGTGACGGCTGATCGCGCACCTTCGATTCAACGCAAGGCACGCCCTTTCGAAAACCTCCGGCCAAGTCCTGGACCAGGTGGTGTCAGCATTACTGGCAGATTACTCGCATCAATACGCACATTGGCCACACCCTCTCCATCTTCGCGCCGGCCGGCAATGCACGACGAACTTGACGCAACTCGTAGAAGCGACGGAGATACTAGCCGTCCAGAACGCGAACCTTCTGCCACCGTCAGGACAGAGGTCAGCCATCCGTCCATCAATGAGGTCGGCGCGCCATTCAATCCCCTCACGGGTGGCCTCATTGGTGGTTGGCGTTCCCGGTGGGCGACGAATGGTGAAAAGCACCAAGTTCAGAAGAGTGCACCCGATGGGCCACTGCTCATCCTTGTTTTCGTGATGCTGGCCGCGGGACTTGGCACGATGCAGAGCGCAAGCATGGTGACCGCTTATACGCAGTACGGGGATCAGTTGCACTTTCTGTGGCGCCAGTTAGGTTCAGTTGCTATCGGGGTCGTCGCACTTCTTGCCCTTTGTGCCCTTGACTATCGCGACCTGCCGAAGTTTGCAGCAGCGGCATTTGTTTGTCTAATTTTCAGTCTACTCCTGATCGCAATCCCAGGTTTGGGATTGGGGGTCAGGGTGAACGGGGCAACAAGATGGATAAGCCTGTTCGGCCTGCAGTTCCAGCCAAGTGAGTTCATAAAACCAACTCTGGTGATCGTCTTGTCAAGCGTGTATGCAAGGTCAAAGACAGGATCCAAAACAACCAGTTCCGGTCTGGTGCCCTACATGCTCATATACGGCATCGTTGCCATGCTTGTGATGCTTCAACCTGATCTCGGGACGACAATCGTGATCGTGGCGACAGGAGCGTCCATCTATCTGATTGCCGGAGCACCGTCGCTGGTATTCATTGCAACGGCGGGGTTGGGTTGCGGAATGATCGCCTTACTGACGTGGATCGAACCGTACCGGCTGGCACGTTTCACTACATTTGTCGATCCGTTCAACGATCCTCAAAAGGACGGGTATCACGTCGTGCAATCGCTACTTGCACTTGGTTCCGGCGGTTTGAACGGTGTTGGGTTCGGCATGGGGAGGCAGAAGTTCCTGTTCCTGCCGTACCCAAACACAGACAGCATCTTTGCAGTAATCGGCGAAGAGGTCGGACTTATCGGGACACTCCTGACCCTCGCCATGTTCGCGGGCTTTCTCTATCGAGGAATGGTGATCGCCGGACGTACGCCGGACAAGCTCGCCAGATACATTGCCACTGGGCTGACGTTCGGCATCGCGTTCCAGGGGTTTGTCAACATGGCCGTCATGACCAGCAGCCTTCCCTTCACCGGAATTACGCTACCTTTTTTCAGCTTCGGAGGTTCGTCGCTGATCACGACGCTCGCCTCATGTGGTGTTCTTCTCAGCATATCCACGTACTCAGCGTCGGCAGTGCCCAAATCGCAGAATGCTGTCGGTTGGTGGCACCGCGCCGTCGTTGCCATGCGCCAAACCGGATAAACAACGACCTAATCACAGGCGGCGACAGCGTAAGCTCATTGCTATTCAGTGAGGCACCACAAGTCGGTCGAGGTAGCTCTCTGAACTGCAATCCCGGACAATTGGCACCTCGGTTCAACCAATGTTGCGCAATGGACCCGCATCCATTGAGACACCACCAAATGAAACTCACGTGATGCGCAGTCGGGTTGGATCCCCCCGAAGAAGTGACCTCCGCGTCGTAGTTGGGGGCGGTGGAACTGCGGGCCACATTTACCCCGCACTCGCAGTTGCCGAGGTTCTGAGACGCGAGGACGCCACCCCGGTCCCGAAAGTGGATCAATGGCCAGACGATGCCAGGGCGTCCCGAGCGAGCGTAGGCAGTGCCACCCTGTTCCTACACGGTACGTCCCGTATTGACACAGAAGTCTTCGCTCATGCCGGAGTAGCCCATCAGTCTCTCTCAATGTCGCAACTGCGCGGCGTCTCCGCACCGCGGCTTGCATTGGGTGGCATCCGACTGCTGCGCGCAGTCACCCAAGCCACCTACGCGATGGGAGCTTTTCGTCCCGATGCGTGTCTGGTGACCGGTGGATACGTAAGCGCACCCGTGGTGGTTGCCGCCCGCTTGCGACGCATCCCTGTCGTGGTGTTTCTGCCCGACGTGGAACCGGGCATGGCAGTCAAGACGCTGGCGCCGCTTGCGGCACGGATTGCAGTCTCCTTTCCAAACACCCGACACCATTGGAACCATTCTCGGCTAGTCGTCACTGGCTACCCGGTCAGACCAGAGTTTCAATCCGCAAACCGTGCACGTGGGCGGGAAGCCTTCAGGATTACCCCCGACCGCAATGTCGTCATGGTGATGGGTGGCAGTAGCGGTGCGCGGAGTATCAACTTCGCAATCTCCGACATGCTTGAGCCTCTTCTCCACCACGCCGACGTCATCCACCTGTGTGGCGAGCCAGATGAACCGAGACTGCGGTCAATTCGATCTGGCCTTGGCGAGCATCTCAGGACCCGCTATCACCTGTTCAAGTATCTGCACCGAGGGATTGCAGATGCGCTTGCCGCCAGCGACCTCGTCGTGTGTCGCGCAGGCGCGTCAACGCTGGCCGAACTACCGATGGTCGGCGTTCCCTCGATCCTCGTCCCAGGATCGTTTGCAGGAGGCCACCAGCTGCATAACGCGTCCGTTCTGACCGAGGGAGGCGCCGCAATCACCGTTGCTGATGATGCGCTTATCGGCACCAGTCGAACCGATCCGAACGCCCTCTGGCCGGTAATTCAGAGCCTTCTCCAAGACCCCGCGCGCCTTCAAGGCATGCGCGATGCATCTCGACGCTTAGCGCGCCCGGAAGCTGCCGAAAACATCGTTTCGTTGCTCCGATCCGTAGCGGGAAAATCCGGATGACCGACACACTCACGCCAAGGACAACCAGATGACGCGTCCCCGCGCCGAAATCAACCGCGGGGGCCCCCTCAAGTCGAACCGCCCGTCGAGTGACCCCGAGGTCGTTCACCTCATCGGGATCGGAGGCGCCGGAATGAGTGCGTTGGCGCGCCTCTACCTCCAAATGGGTTGCACGGTTTCCGGCTCGGACGCAAGCGACTCCCCAACGGTCGAGAGCCTGAGACACCTTGGCGCCACAATCCAGATTGGTCATGATCCGCAGCTTGTTTCAAACCTCATACAGGCAGGAAACCCACTGGTCGTCATGTCTTCGGCGGTTCCAGCGACGAACCCGGAAGTCATGGCGGCTCACGGGCTTAAGTTGACCGTGAAAAAGCATGCAGAGGCACTTGCCTGGTTCGCAAACTCCAGGCGCACCATTGCGATCGCGGGGACACATGGAAAAACCACGACGACAGCGATGATCGCCACAGCGATGCGGCGGACGGGGATTGATGCATCCTTCCAAGTCGGTGGGGAACTGGTCGACTTGGATACCAGCGCGTCATGGGGAACGTCCGAATGGATGGTGATCGAGGCAGACGAGTACGACCGCCGTTTCCTGGCGTTCACCCCGGAAGTGGCGATCCTCACGAACGTCGAGCCAGACCACTTTGAGTACTATGGAACAGTTCCCGAGATGGAGCAAGCATTTGCAGACTTTCTCGGACTGGTCCAACCCAACGGCATGGTCGTCGCTTCACGGTCACCAAATCGCGAAACCGATGCCGGCATCGAGCGGGTTCTCGATAGTGCCCACATCAGGGCACGTGGTCTCCGCGTGACCCGGTACGGCCAACTAGATGATGGCTTGGACACGCCGCGTAACTGGACGCAGTGGTGGGTCGGCAACATTCGTGAGCACGCGGGTGGTTCGACGTTCAGTGTCTGGCCTGCGCAGGACAATCTCACAGCCGGAGAACCCTGCACTGCGCTCCACGGACGACTATCGGTTCCCGGCCAACACAACATCCTGAACGCCGTCGCCTCGACGATTGCCTTGGCACACGCCGGCGTCGAGCCGCGAGACGCACTCGACGCATTGGCACACTTCCGCGGCGTACGTCGTCGGTTCCAACTGGCGGGAAACCATGACGGCATACGGGTTTTTGAGGATTACGCACACCATCCAACTGAAGTGCGGGTCACATTGGCAGCAGCCGTACACATTGCGCAGCCTGAAGACCCCGACGCGCTTCGCGGGCGTCTCTGGGCCGTTTTCCAACCCCACCTGAAGGTCCGAACCGAACGGCTCTTCGAAGAGTTTGTCCAAGCGTTCGACGCAGCCAACTCGGTCATAATCACCGACGTCTATTCACCATCCGGGCGCGAACCAGACGGCAGTTACAGAGGTTCTGCTGAGCTTGTCAGCGCTCTGAATCATCGCTGGAAGCAGCAATCCGAGAGTTGCGCGCGCCATTTCGGTGAACCCAGAGATGCAATTTCTACGCTGATGGAAGAACTCCAGCCGGGTGATGTTGTTCTGGTGATGGGTGCTGGCCCGATTGATCGCCTGGCGCACGAACTCGCCTCCAAGTTGAAAGACCGCTGAAACCCGAGGGCTACGGGTTCATTCATGTCAGCGAGTATGCCTAACCTCGAAGTCTGCATACGCGGGAAATCCGACCACTGCACCGGCGCACGGGAAACCAGTGGGTCGTTCTACCTCCGCACTCAAGAGGCCTGAGAACCGTCACGGATCGAACAATCCCATGACCAGAGGTGACGACATCTGTACCGCACTGCACCGTGCAACCGGTCTAGTGGTGGACGCCGGTGTTTCAATCGCACCGTACACCACTCTGAAGATCGGTGGGCCGGCAGACTTTTTCGTGCGGGCTCCGGACGGCAAGTCGCTCGGTCGCGTTCTCACCGCGGCTGAAAATCTTGCGCTACCAGTCCTTGTTCTTGGCGGTGGAAGCAACATGATCGTTTCGGACCGCGGCTTCAGAGGACTTGCGGTAAAGGTCGAGACACCGACATCCCTCCGGAACCGGGGTACTGTCATTCATGAGGACGGTCAAGAGGTAGTGATCCAGGTCGAACCGGGATGCCAGACGGCCGGTATTGCTCGTTGGACTGCCCAACTCGGCCTGTCTGGTCTGGAGTGGGCTTGTGGAATTCCGGGGACCATTGGCGGGGCAATCGCCGGAAACGCGGGCGCGTATGACGGCGACATGAAAGCGGTGGTCAATGCAGTGACTTTTTGGTCACCTGGTCAAGCTAGCACCGGCTTCCCCTCACGTATTTGCACCGTGTCCGGAGGCAAAATGGCTTTCGGTTACCGCTCAAGTCTTCTCAAATCCCCTGGAAGCGGTGTAGTTATTGGGGCCGAACTGCGCCTCGGACGCGCAACACCCGCCGAACTCCTGCAGCGGATCAATCGCTTCGAGGCGAGCCGCAGGGCCCGGCAGCCAACTGAACGGAGCTGCGGGTCTGTATTCAGAAACCCGCCGGGCAAGTTCGCGGGACAGTTGATCGAACAGGCCGGCCTGAAAGGCCATCGGATCGGTGATGCCCAAATCAGTTTGTTACACGGTAACTACATCGTAAATCGCGGCGCTGCTACTGCACACGACATAGCTATCCTAATTGAAGAGGTCCGCGATCGGATCTTCGTCGGCACCGATATCTTTCTCGAGACCGAAGTGGTTCTTTCGGGAGACTGGTCAACCGATGGTGGCCCAACTAATTCCGACGACGCAAGAGAAGGTCCTGATGGCGTCGGTGTAGCCGCGCAGCCAAAGACCGACGCAGCCACGGCCACCCTAGGTGACCGAAATGGCTGAACCGTACTGGAGATCCATTCCCCGAAGAACCGCTTTTACGGGATCGGACGCCACGCGGTTCGGCTCGCGGTCTCGCACGCGCACCATCGAAACCGTCGCAATTGACCGCAGCGTCGCGCACCGGTTTTGTGCACTCATGTTATCTGTGGCGACCGCGGCAGCGATATTCATCTGCCTGACCGCACCTTACTTCGAGGTGGAACATGTTGTGCTGCGCCGCATCGGTGCAATTGAACGGGTTCCACTGACCACAATCGCGTCAGTTGCTTCGGTTGTTGGTCAGAACATCTTCAAGATTTCCACCATCGAAGTGGCGCGTCAGGTCGCGCAACTTCCGGGTGTCAGACGTGCCCGTGTCTTGACGCATTTTCCAGGCACCGTAGAAATCGAAGTAGAGGAACGAACACCCGTAGCGATCTGGCGCACAAGTTCCGGTGACTTGATGGTCGATGACCAAGGAGTGGTAATCGCCCCCTCATCTATCGAGGCAGACACTGGGGTCGCGTCCAACTTGGTGGTAGTCGTGGATTCGACCGGCGCACAAGTTCAAGCGGGCGACAGCGTCCCGGCACGAGTAGTCCTCGCGGCCCGCGAATTAATCACAGCCCTCGGCCCATTGGGTATGGACATTATAGAAGTTGAGTTTTCCACCGCCGGACTTGTCGTGTATCTGGACCAAGGCGTGCCGATCATCCTCGGCGACACCGAAAACCTCAACGCCAAGATTGGCCAACTGATTGCATTGCGTGAGTACTCACGTGATCAACGAATCCAGTTCAATCTTCTTGACATACGGTCACCCGGGAGACCGGCATACCGGGCAGCCCTGCCGTCACCAACCATCCCGGTCAAAGCGACGTCAACGCCGTCCCCACGGCGTTGACGCCGGCACGAGGCGCCTTCCCCCCCGGGCAACCGCTCCCCCGTTATGTCGACTATAATCACGCCCTAGCTTGGCCTAGCGAGCGAAAGAGAGACGCCAGCCATCGCCGTCTGACGGCCATTCGACGCTTGCAGAACCAAGCTAAATGACTTCTGGCGAGAATGCGCCATTCGATGCCCTCGAACCGTTATGCAGGTGACGTGGCGTGAAGCCAGTCCGGAGGAACAGTGGCGCGCGAACAATTTGTCGCTGGAATTGATGTTGGGTCTACAAAGACTGTGGTCACCATCGCCGAATTGAAGGCAGATGGGAAGTTGCAACTTCGCGGAGCCGGCATGAGCCCGTCCAAGGGACTTCGCAAGGGCATCGTCATAAGCCTTGAGGACACTGCCCAGTCCATCGCCGCCGCGATGAACCAAGCCCAGATTGTCTCTGGCGTCACCGTCACATCAGCCTGTGTCAGCATCTCCGGCGAACACATCACGAGTGAGAACAGCCGGGGTGGAACAACCCTTCCAAGCCATACTCACGACGTCAACGAAGCGGATGTCGTGAAGGCCCTTGATGCTGCGCGAGCAGCGCCCGCAGAGGCAAGCCGCGAAATAGTGCTTGTTGTGCCGCGGAATTTTACTGTCGACGGCCAGACCGGCATCCGCAATCCAATCGGCATGACCGGTCATCGCCTCGATGCCGAGACCCACGTCATCTCAGGATCAATTGGCATGATCCAAAATCTTGAGAAGGCAATCCACATGGCAGGGGTCACACTTGAAGAACTAGTCCTGCAGGGATTAGCCGCCGGTGGCGCAACCACCACGGAAGACGAGCGCGAACTCGGCTGTGTGGTCATCGACATTGGTGGAGGCACCACAGATATTGCGGTATACATGGCCGGCAGCATTTGGCACACGGCAGTCCTTCCATTCGGTGGCGGTGACATTACCCATGACCTTGCTTTCTGCCTCAGGACATCGGTAGCCAACGCCGAATCCTTGAAGATTAGATATGGCAATGCCAGCTGGACCGCGGGGTCCGCGGATCAGGACCTGCAAATCGAGACGCACGGCGGGGCAACCACTCTGACCACCGTTGGTTTAATCTCCCAGATCATCCAGGCGCGGGTCGAGGACATGTTCAGGCGCTACCGTGACGACCTCGCCCGCAAGGGGCTGAGCAATGGGCTCGGAGCAGGTGTCATCCTGACCGGCGGGTCATCCAACTTGCCCGGTATTCGGGAAGTCGCTGAGGACATCCTGGCGCTTCCGGTTCGCATCGGCCTCCCCACGTCAATCCCCGGACTCGGTGAGGGGTTCCAGTCTCCTTCATACGCAACCTCGATTGGGTTGCTTAAGTGGGGGCAGGAAAAGCTGTCCGACAGCCATTCTGCAGGACCCAAGGGCCTCTCGCTTTTGGACACCCTATCTAACGTTTTCAGAAGGGTGATCAGACCATCCAGCAGTGCCCCCGCTCGCTAACACGTACCATTTAGTTAGGTGGTCACTGGACGAATCATTCAAGACACCAGACCATTCAGCTCAGATGCGAAAATTGGAATGCTTGGATCACTTGCGGGGCACCTGCACGCACTCCAAGCTCGATGTCTGGCGGCACGAAAGAGGGCAAGGTTATGTACTCCGAACGCGGTCGGCATGCGCGGGGCCACGAAGAACGACTTGACAACGTGTCGGCACTGCCGGCGCTCGAGGCATTCGCTCAGATCAAGGTCATCGGGGTCGGTGGCGGCGGAAGCAACGCCGTAGACAGGATGATCGAAACCGAAATACGGGGCGTCGAGTTCATCACCGTCAATACAGACGCTCAAGCGCTGCTTCGTTCAAACGCTCAGACGCGAATTCGCATTGGTGACAGGGCGACCCGAGGTCTTGGAGCAGGTGGGTCTCCGGCGATTGGCTCCAAGGCCGCTGAAGAAAGTGAAGAGGACATCACCGAGTCCCTTCGTGGCGCCGATATGGTGTTCATCGCCGCCGGCATGGGTGGCGGGACGGGAACGGGCGCGGCTCCTCGCATTGCCGAGATTGCCCGTGAGCTTGGTGCGTTAACCATTGCCGTCGTGACGCGACCATTCGGGTTTGAGGGGTCACGCCGTCGTCAAGCAGCTGAGGATGGCATCGCTGCATTGCGCGAAAAAGTGGATACACTCATCACAATTCCCAATGATCGCCTGATTGACCTTGCTGACAAGAAGCTACCAATGGTCGAGGCTTTCCGATTGGCAGACGATGTCCTTCGGCAAGGAATTTCCGGCATCTCGGAACTCATCACCATGCCCGGCCTGATCAATGTCGACTTCGCCGACGTGAAAGCCATCATGGCGAACGCCGGGTCTGCTCTGATGGCAATCGGCCACGGTTCCGGTGAACAGCGTGCAGCTGATGCAGCCCGACAGGCTATCGCCAGTCCCTTGCTAGACATTCAGATTGACGGAGCCAAGGGGATCCTCTTCAACATCACCGGCGGTGAAGACCTGACACTGTTCGAGGTTACAGAAGCAGCCGACATCATCATGAAAGCTGCCGACCCGGACGCCAATGTAATTTTCGGTGCGGTGATCGACCCGCGCCTCAATTCCCAAGTGCGTGTGACGGTCATCGCAACTGGCTTCGAAAGCCGTCAAGCCCTCTCTCGTGGAACGCGCACCTTCGTTGGTGGCCAAACCGGTCGTCGGGACGTTGTCGGTGGCACTCGTTCCGTGCCTGGCCGGGACAGTGGCAGTGCTTCCTACTCGGATTTCCCCGAACAACGCGAACTCCGTGTCCCGCCATCCATCCGCGACCTTGACCGTCCGCCGGCCCGTCCAGTTCCGCCACCTGACCACATCGGCACCGACAATCTCGATATTCCGCCTTTCCTGCGTCCGCGAAAGTAGGAACAGCTCGGCCGCTCAGAAAGCGCTACATGGGAACAGCCCGATCGATGCGCATCGGTCGTATTCTCCGGCCTGAACCCAAGCAACTCCCGAAGCAACCCGGTGCATCAGTTGCAGGACGTTTCTGGTTGGGCTATCCGATGGTGGCAAGGCGCTTCTGGATGACCGCCATCAGCGCTTCTTCTGTTGCGTCCACGACAACAGGAGGATTTGCGAACTGCGATGTGAGCGGACGGCCGTGGTCCGTCACGATCGTTTCGCTTCGGAACTCCTCGAAAAGCGATGACTGGTGGTACCGGACCGTGTAATCCGGATCCTTGAGAACGTTGCCGGTGAGAATGGCAACAATCGTCTCGTCAGGGTCGATGCGTTCATCGGTTCCCTCACACGCAAGACGCCTGATGGCAGCGAGCGTGGTTGCTGAAGCAGGTTCACATCCAATCCCGTCTTGCCCAATCACCGCTTTGGCGTCAGCAATTTCCTGCTCACTGACCGACATGACCCAGCCGTCGCTCCAGTCGACTGCACGTGCAGCCTTCTTCCATGAAACTGGTGCGCCAATCTTGATTGCCGTCGCAAGCGTGCGTGCGTGCACCCGTACGAGCGTCTCCGAGTGACCTCCCTCATACGCTTCTGAAAGCGGGGCAGCCCCACGAGCCTGAACAATCGTTATACGCGGGCGCTTGGACAGCAGCCCCAAGTCGTGAAGTTCCCGAAGTGCCTTGCCAAAGCTGCTTGAGTTCCCCAGATTGCCACCTGGGACCACAATTCGGTCGGGCGCCTCCCAGCCAAGTTGTTCAAGAAGCTCGATCATCACGGTCTTCTGCCCCTCAAGCCGGAATGGGTTCACCGAGTTGAGGATGTAAATGCCGAGGCGGGGCGCGAGCGTCCGCAGTAGGGCCTGCGCAACATCAAAGTCACCTCGCACCATGAGCGTCAGCGCGCCGTAGTCTAGCGACTGACTAAGCTTGGCAAAACTGACACCGGTCTCGGGCACCAGAACAATTGGCAACAGGCCGGCCCTGGCAGCATAGGCACCTAGCGATGCCGAGGTGTTCCCCGTGCTTGCACAGGCAACTGCCCTCATCCCAAGAATGCGCGCCTGGGTCACCCCAGTGACCATCCCGTAGTCCTTGAACGACCCGGTTGGGTTGAACCCGAGGTGCTTGAAGCGAAGGCGCCTCAACCCCGCATACCCCGCGCTCTTCGGCGCCTCCAGCAATGGGGTGTTGCCCTCGGGGTACGTCACGATTTCGGAATCGTGGTCATAGAAAGGCAGCAGTTCTCGAAAACGCCATACCCCCGACCGATCAATCGGGTTGTCTGACATCCTGCGAGCACGGAACATCGCCGCAAGCGCCGCACCAGTTTCGATCGGTCGCGGGAACACTACATCCAGGAGATCCCCACACGACGCGCAGCGATAAATCACGTCACGAAGCGGGTGTACCTCCTGACAGGTGATGCATCGGAGAACACGCTCGTCGTGCCATGGGTGCCACGGACGGGCCATCATCGCGCGCCGGGAGAGACTGCCCTCGTCACCACCAGACGCATGCTCTTCAATCGCTTGTGGCGAAATCTCGTCTCGTGTCACAGTGTTGAGTGTAGCGTCTCCAATCAAGCAAGCCCGGACCCCAATACCAATCTTGTCCACCACGACCCCGGACTGCTAGTTCGTGACGAGGAAGACCCTTATGGCCGTCCCGCTTGCAAACAGGGCGATACCGGTCAGAACGGCGCCAATACCTGCCCGCCGTATTGTGGATCCGAAGCGCACACGGCGCTTACGGACCATTTGCTCAGATGCGATAAGCTCACGCATTCGGTCAGGGCCCGATGACCGCTTCGCCGGTTTCGGCTGACCAGACTTGGCTGCCAAGCCCCTGCCAAGTGTCGAGGACGTGACTAGCAGTACCGCTCCGATTGCAACGACGATACCGCCTAAACTAAGTAAGGTTGAACCCCAATCTTCCACAGCCGAAGTATAGGATCCGTCGTGCAGTGCTAAAGTCAGAAAGATGATGCAACCCGTAGCAGCATCTCGAGTTGTTCCTCAATCTGCGACGAGGGTTAGAGGATTTCTGGTCGGGTTGCCTCAATTCAAGACGAGGCGGTTTGTTCAAGCATGCGGCCTGAAGTCCGCTGCATTTGTCGCCGGTCTCTTTCTCACCGCGTCTCCAAGAATTTCCAGCGCGCATGGTGGCGCCACTGGGGTTCAGGATGTGGTCCAGGATTACGGTCTTTTAGCCTTCTTAATAGCAGTCATCCTGATTGGCGCAGGTGTTCTCGTGTGGGTGATGTTGGCGCCAACCCCCCCCGATACTGATGTAGCAGACGTCGCACTCGACGACGGTGTCGCGAAGAAGAGCGACCCACCACACGTATCAGAGTTGGACGAAACCCGGCGCGTTGACCACAAAGACAGTGGCTCGCCCTAAAGTGACTTGCCCCTCTTTATCGACCTTCCGGGCACGACAGTGCTCGCGAAGGGTGGCCACGACATCGTCTACCTGAGCAGCTTTCACACCAAGGAGCAGACTGACATTGCCACGATTGAGCCACCCGCCGACCGTATTTATTCGAGTGGTTCGGTATCCACGCGAAACGAGCGCTTTGAGCGCCGAACTGGCGTCTTCCGACTGAACGATTGCCCAAACCAGTTTCACGGTTCTATCCTTCGGCCAAAGGCGCAAACGATTGCAAGAAATGACCGCTAGAGCTGCTCGAACCGCTCCACATCAAGGACGAATACCGTCGCGCCACCCACCTGCACCTGTACCGGATCCAGCGGGTATGGCTCTCCAACCTCTCCAGGTGCAGTCGGAACGAAATACTCGCTCCGCGTCTGGCAGTTGTCGCGAAGGATCACCAGCGCCCGCTGCAACTGGTCTCTGGCAACCCCGACCAGGATCGTTGCATTGCCCTTGCGAAGGAACCCACCAACCGTGCTGATGCGGGTCGACCGAAAGCCTGCCTGTGTCAGCGCCTCAACGACAGCACTGGCGTCCTCGTCCTGCACAATGCCAAGGACAAGCTGCACTTCCGTCGAACCGTCATCGGACCCTGTCACGGTCATCTTTGCATCTTACACCACACCGGCCTTGGCCACCAAGATCGCCAGCGGGCCGTGCAACCCGCCCCGCATACTGTTCTCATGGACGCAGCGATGACCAGACGTAGCGCAATCACATCCAGTCTGGCGATGCTCTGGTTCCCTGTCATGGCGACATCCGCGGAACCATCGAAACGTGATTGGGGTTCCGAAGCCACAGTGAATGAAGGCCCACTGCTGGATGGTGGGGCAGATCAAACCGTGGATGAGACGCCACCTGAAAGCGCATCGGAATCGTCGGAAGCAGTCGACGCACCTTCCGGACCCATCGTGGTCACGCTACGGCTCCTGCCAGACCGTCCAGTGTCCGGCACTGGTTACGAGTTCCAAATCGCTGCCACGAACGTATCTGCTGACGAGGTCATTTTAGAGTTCCGGAACGGGCAGGTCTTTGACCTCTGGATCATTGGAAACGGCAGCCAGTTGATTTGGCGCTGGGCGTCTGGCCGGATGTTCACCCAGGCACTGCGGCAAGTTTGGCTGCTTCCCGGCGAGACGTCCACACGCCAAGTGGTGTGGCCGGGGACAGATGCGTCCGGCACCATCCAAGTCACCGGTCCGCTCATCGCGCGGGCAGACTGGGTTTCTCGCCCGGGTGGATCATCGCGACCACTCGCCTTCATTGCGGAGTAGTTGCGGTCAACCGACGGAGCAGATCAGGTTCACACTTCAGATTTTGCGGTGTGTGACCCTAGGCCTCGCCTGCAAGGTCCACGCCAGACGTGGCCAATCCGACTTCGCCGTCAATGAACCTGGCGAGCGACTTCGCTCCGCCACGTCGCCTCACGTTCACGATTTCGGCCATGATCGCAAGTGCGATTTCGGTCGGCGCACGCCCGCCTAGGTCCAACCCAATTGGGGCGTACACCTTTGAGAGCAACCGCGCTTCCACGCCGGCTCTCTTCAACCGTTCAAAGACCACGAGGACGCGACGCTTGCTTCCAATCATGCCTATGTAGCGCGCCGATGACCCAGCAACGCGTTGCAGCGTCGCCTCGTCGTGTTCATGGCCACGAGTGACAAGAACGAAGTATGTCCAGGGGGTGATCTCCAGGGAATCGATTGCCTTGGCGAAATCGTCGACCAACAGCGCATGCGCTGCAGGAAAGCGCTCCCTCGTTGCGAACCTCGCGCGGTCGTCAATTACGGTCACCTCGTATTCCAAGACTGCGCCCAACGCGCAGAGCGGAACCGCGATATGACCTGCACCTACGATCACCAACTGTGGTGGCGGGAGACATGGTTCAAACAGCAATTCGACCGTGTCCGGAGCCACCTCGCGCTCGCGCATCCGACTTCGATTAGCCAGTTCCGCCCCGTCGACAGAGAGGCGAACTTGTCCCGGTTCCTCGGCACCGAGAAACCGTCGGGAAACGTCGAGGATGGACCTTGTCAGGCGATCGGGCCCGACACGGCCTTCGCATGTTCCGTCAGGGAAGACCGCGATTTTCCCGCCTACGTGCAAGGCACCGACAACCTTACTGGCGACAACCGTGACGAGGCAGAACGGTCTCCGCGCGTCGAGCAGCGAAAGTATTCGCGCAACACCAATACCTGTCACGCAGATTGTCCAACCTCATCAACGACCTCATCATGGTGAGGCGGGGGAGAAAGGACGTCTATGAACACCTCCATCGTCCCGCCGCACACGTCGCCCCCGGGGTGATCCGGGTCATCGGCGAGCACAAACTCACGCAAGCCGCTCTCGCCTCGGCGCATCAGGCGCTGAGCTTCCGCCCAGACATCTGCCTCAACACACCCGCCGCCGATGGTGCCTTGCATCGTCCCGTCTGCCAGCATGAGCAATGCGGCGCCAGCCTTCTGAGGTGTGGATCCTCTTGTAGCCACGACAGTCGCCAACGCCGCTCGTTCGCCCCTTGCCAAACGGCTAGCCGCTGTTCTGTATAGCTCTGTCCGCGGATTTACAGGCACGTGCCACGTCCTTCCCAATGCGGATGCCAAGGCGTCGTTGCTGCTAGATGATCGGGTAACTCAGCCAAATAGCCTGTGGCGTCGCCCCGACCCTCGTGCTTACTCACCGAACTTGGCGCTTTGCCGAATGGTAACGCGCCGTCTGCTGGACCACGCACGGGAACCGCTTTAAGCGCACACTTCCCAAGCCCATTTCGCCTTCGATGATCGCTCCCAGATGAGCCCCAAAAAATGTGCTCGCCCATTCAGTGATTTATGATGAGCGAACACGACCACGATTGTGAATGATTGCTGGAGAGGCTCAAAATGAAGGCAGTGGTCATGGCCGGCGGCGAAGGATCACGATTGCGGCCCCTGACTATCGGGCGTCCAAAGCCAATGGTTCCGATCGTCAATGCGCCGGTCATGGAGCACATCCTCGGGCTTCTCAAACGCCATGGCATAACAGAAGTCGTGGTGACACTCCAGTACATGTCGAATACGATCCAGGATTACTTCGGCGACGGGTCGGAATTCGGGATGGTGATCTGTTACACGGTGGAGGAGACGCCTCTCGGAACCGCCGGCAGTGTCAAAAACGCCGAGCACATCCTGGACGAGCCGTTCATTGTGATTTCCGGCGACGCTTTGACAGACTTCGATCTTGAGAAAGTCATTTCCTTTCACCGTGAACGAGAAGCAATGGCGACTTTGACGCTGTACCAAGTGCCAAATCCTCTCGAGTACGGCGTCGTCATCCTTGGCGAAGAACACCGGGTCACTCGGTTTCTAGAAAAGCCAAGTTGGGGTGAAGTTTTCTCAGATACGGTCAACACTGGCATTTACGTTCTCGACCCCAGCATCTTCAAGTACGTACCGTCCGGCAAGTCCGTCGACTGGAGCAACGACGTTTTCCCGCAACTGCTTAAGAACAGCGACCCCATGTACGGGTACGTCGCTTCCGGATACTGGTGCGACGTCGGTTCCCTGCAGGAATACGCCCGCGCAAATGCCGACATGCTGCAGGAACTCGTGACCCTGCCGTTGCCGGGAGAGATTTCGTCGGGCCGTGTGTGGAAGTCCAATCAGGACGGCGAACCAGACGCGGTGATCCATCCAACGGCACGGATATATGGCCCGGTCTTCCTTGGCAAAGGTGTCGAGGTGCGTGCAGGTGCAGTGATCCACGGACCAACCGTCATTGGCGACTACACGGTCGTCGAGGAGCGCGCCACGATCGACCGTAGCGTGATCTGGACGAACGGATACATTGGCGACGGGGCAGACCTCAACGGCGCTCTGATCGGCAAACAGGTGAGCCTGAAGTCCGGAACGGTGGTGTTCGAAGGCGTAGTTATCGGAGACAACTGCACAATTGGCGAAGGCGCAGTTGTCCGCCCAAACGTGAAACTGTGGCCCAACAAGGAAGTCGAACCGGGCGCGACAGTCGCATCGAGCTTGATCTGGGGAAACCAGGCTCGAAGATCGATTTTTACGGCGACGGGAATATCCGGCCTCGCGAATGTCGAGATGGTTCCAGAGTTTGCTGCGAGGGTCGGGGCGGCGTACGGTTCGACACTACCGCGAGGGTCTCGTGTCACGGTCAACCGAGACCGAAGTCGCGCCGCTCGGATGATCAAGCGAGCGATCATTGCCGGTCTGCCGTCTGCAGGCATCGACGTGGTCGACATCGGAGACGTTCCGGTGCCTGTGGCCCGATTTGAAACACGTGCGAGCGGTGCCGTGGGCGGCATCCATGTGCGCTTGTCGCCAGCCGACTGGCGCCAGATTGAACTCTCACTGCTAGACGGACGTGGCCTCAACATCGACAAGAATGGTCAGCGGCGGATTGAAACAAGCTTTTTTCGCGAGGACTTCCGGCGGGTACCCGTGACTGAAATCGGTGCGATTTCCGTGGTTGGGGATGTCGTCGCGCGACGGTACGAGGATGCCTTCGTCAACCACTGCGACAAGTCTGCGATCGCTACCGCGCACGGACGCGCCGTTATCGACTACGGTTTCGGCAGCACTTCCACCATCCTGCCGACACTTCTCGGACGTATCGGGGCAGAGACCATCACGGTGAACGCTGCCACAGGACAGGCATTCGGTCGACGCACGTCAAGCCAGTACGACCAAGACCTTCGCCATCTAAGTGCGATTTGCCGGGCAATTGGGGCACAAGCAGGTGCCATGATAGATAACGACGGCACCCGGATTGACCTCATCGATGACAGGGGTGTCGTGCTATCTCCCATGACCGCATTGGCGGTCATCGCGGTACTGGCGTGGCGTGCGCACCCAGGTGCCGTTGTCGCTGTTCCCGCAAGTGCTCCGCTCGTATTCGACGCTCTTGCCAATCGACATGGTGGCGCGGTCCTGCGCCTTGCTCCAAATGCGCGCGCGCTCATGCAAGCCGCACAGGATGCGTTTGTTCAGCAGCGTGTGTTGACGCCGACGTCCCCGGAGACCCAACTCCCTGCTTCTGGTGACGCACCGCTCATCCTCATCGGAAACGGGGAAGGCAGCTATATTTTCCCGGACTTCCACCCGGGGTTCGATGGCATGATGGCAGTCGCCCGCATCCTCCAATTCCTAAGCGTCGACAGCACGCCACTTTCGGATGTCGCCATCAACATCCCGACTCCTCATCTCGGACGCCAGACAGTATCGTGCCCGTGGGATGCCACTGGACGTGTCATGCGAGTGATGCACGAACAAGCGAGTCGCATTGGCGACAGCAGTGCTGCTTCTGAAGGGGTACGGTTTGACTTTGGCGCCGAATGGGTGCTCGTGCTCCCTGATGCAGACCTTCCGCTCTTCCACGTGCATGCCGAAGGCCTATCACCTGAAGCCGCCCAAGCACTTGTCTCCAAGCACGCCGAGATGATCCGCCGAATTGTCACCTGACCGCCAGGAACCGGCGTCACAAGCATCCGTGTCTGTTGGGATCGGACCTCCGGCCTCAGTTCAAGCGACTGGACCAGTGTGGCGCTGGGTTCGCCTTCGGCGGTTCGTACGCCGCGCGGTCGGCCTTGCGCTCTTGCGAAGCGTGCACGACCCGGTGACCACCGTGGAACAGTCGCCAGGCCTTGTAATCATCCAGCTTGATGGACTTGGTCACGGAAACTTCCAAAAGGCCGCCGCGCGGGGCTACCTTCCATTCCTGTCTGGACTGATCGCGTCGGGGAGCCACTCGATGCACCGCTGGCGGTGCGGCCTCCCAGCCGACACGCCTCCAGTCCAGGCCGGAATCATGTGGGGTGACGCAGATGGGATTGCTGGCTTCTACTGGTGGGACCGCCAATCTTCCCGGAGGATCGCAAGTAGCAACCCCGCACACATGCGTGAGTTTGAGAGCAGGATCGCCGCTCGACGGTCTTCAGACGGTCTCCTCAATGGTGGCAGCAGCTACTCAAACACGATGTCGGGTGGCGCGAGGCACCGGATTTTCACAGTTGCCGGTTCGGACCCGAGATGGTTTGCTCCGGGCCAGGGAATGGTCCGAGCACTTGCCCTAGTCGCCTTGAACCCCGGACGGACACTCCGGTTCATCGGTGACGCATTCTGGGAAGTGTTGCAAGAGGCAGAGGATCGTGTGTGGGTGACCCTCAAGCGGCGCCCAAGGCTATTCGAGGGGATGTTTCCACTCGTGCGTGTGCTTCTCAATATCCTCGCCCGCGACGTGATCACCGCGGGCACCCGTCTCGACATGCTAAGAGCCGTTTCACGTATCTACACCTGCTATATCGGCTATGACGTCGTGGGGCACCACTCAGGGCCTCTGTCGCGAAACAGCCTCCGGACACTGAAGGGAATTGACCGGTCCATCAAGGCCCTTGTTGAAACCGGAAACAGCTCTCCTCGTCCGTACCGGTTCGTCATCCTTTCGGATCACGGAATGTCCCCTGCCGTTCCCGTCGCCGAGGCCTTTGCAACCGACTTTGATCAGTGGTGCCACGACCAGTGGCAGGAAAGATCCATTTGCTCAGTCGGCACGGCTTCGATTGGTCGCCAATTCGGCGAGCCGATCGGAACTTTACGCACGTCCCCCGGTCGGATGCCTCGCCCCCGGACAACGTGGCTGCAAGCCTGGGGACGGCTTGGTGCATGGGCACTTGAACTCGGGACAGCAGGGGCGATACGTTTGGGAGGACGCATTCTTGACGAGAAATCAGTTTCGCGAGACGATGGGATCGTAGTGATTTCTTGCGGGCCGCTCGCGCAGATATGGTTGCGAAGTGCTTCCGAGCCAGTTCCCCGCGACACAATTGACGCACAGTGTCCCGGTTTTGTGAATGCGGTCCTGAACCATCCCGCGGTCGACTTCCTAATCGTGAGATCAGACGGCTTCTTGCAGGTCGTCGGCCGAAACGGTGAAATGACCCTTCGACCGCTCACCACCGTCCCTGATCTCAGTCGGCCAGTGCCGGAAGTGGTGGAAAAGGTCCTTGGCATCAGTCCCCTCGCTCACCTTGACGAACCCGAAGTTGCCGCGGTCCAGATCGCTCGGCTCGGTGCGATGAAAGCGACCGGTGACGTCATCTGCTTCGGAGCATCATTCGTGCCGGCGTCACCAAGAACCTCGGTCCCCGGATCACTCAGCCAGACACACTTCTGGAGTTTTGAACGCCAACTGGGGACACATGCCACGCTCGACGGGGATCAATCCTATCCATTCCTCATCACACCGAGTGATTTGGAAGTCAATGTGAGCAACGTCATCGAAGCGTCACAACTCCATGATCTCCTCGTCGCAATTGCACTTGGGAAAGCAGGACACGTGGCGGGGAAACCGGACCACGAAGACGAACGTGGTGCCCCTCGCTAGCCGGAACAGCGGTCCATGACGCAACTTTCCTTTGGGGTGGTTACCATGTGCAAACCATCACTCTAGGCAGCAACCGGGTATCCGCCGGAGGCGCGTGGCGGAGTTGGATCAGATGGCCGCGACGTTTCTCACACGCGTCGACGACTTGCTTGACCTACCCGAACTTGGTGAAAACCAAACGCGACGACACGACTTGCCACTGACTGAGTAAAAGCACATTGCGGCAATCGGAAACAGGTCGTCAAAACCGCACGACACCTGCGATGTGGCGTACGCGCGTGCGCACCTGCCGGCCTGCAGCACGACGTGTAGCCCACTGGCTCGACCCGTGGCCCGCGTGGCGTTAGCAAGGCACCCCGCCAGAACCGACGGTATTTGCAATGCCATAGAGGCTGACACAATCCCGACCGTGCCTCCTCGGGCAATAGGAGCGGTTTTTGTCATCATCGCGGACTTGCTTGCAGCCGTGATTGATTGTGGTCGGGCGCCTCGAGTCATACCCGATACGTTTTGATTGCAACACCAGCGTCGCGATGGCGAAAGATCGGGGGATTAGCTAACAATGGAAGCGAGCGACGATCACCTGGTTGCAGAAATCGACAACATCTGAACCAAGTGTCATCAATGTGAACCGCCATAGGAGAAACAATGTCAGGACAAGCACACGTGTCGTGGAAAACCGGGAAAGAACTCGTTGACGAGATCCGTGCGACCGTGATCCAAAGGGGGACGCTCGCGTTCTGGCACCTTGGCCAGGCTTCATGGATTGTCAAATCCCCGGCGGAAACCATCGCGTTCGACCCATTCCTTCAACCATCGTCAGGGCAGCTGCAACGTACGTTCGAACCGCCGGTTCATCCGTCAATGCTGGACTTCGTCGACGTCGTTTTCTGTAGCCACGACCATCTGGATCACCTTGATCCGTTCGCGGTCGAGGGGATTGCGAAGGCATCCCCGAGATCGGTTTTCGTGGTTCCTGAGTCTGCAGTCACCCAAGCGGTGGGTCTCGTCGGCGACCCCAAGCGAGTGGTTACGGGACAAGTGGACGCGACTGTGAAAGTTGGGTCGATGTCGGTCCACACCGTCCCGGCGGCACACGGAACCGAACGAGATCCGGTCGCCGAATGTGTGTGGGAAGCAGATCCGATCGTGGGTTGGCGCTTTGTAGGGTTTGTCGTGGACATCGGAGGCACAAGCATCTACCACGCGGGCGACACGTCGATTTATCCGGGAATGGTCGAAAGACTCCGACCTTTCGGGATAGACGTCGCGCTGCTTCCGATCAATGGGCGCGATTGGTTCCGAGAGCGACACGGAATAATCGGAAACATGGATGAACGCGAGGCTGCGTACCTCGCAAACGCAGTTGGTGCAAAGGTTCTGATACCGATGCACTACGACATGTTTGAGGGAAATCCAGGGTCACCGGGACGGCTTGCCGACTTGTGCGCGAAGCAGTTCCCAACGCAGACCATCGTGATACCCGGGCGATGCCGCAGATGGATCTTTCACCCGTAGGATGAGCCGTTCGTCAAGAGGTAGTCGTCTCCACAAACCTAGGGGATGTCGCTATCTTGGGGGACGGGGACGTCTCATCGGCCCACCAGGTCTGGGCGTATCGTTCGGGCCGGCATTGCGACCGCCGGTCCCGGCCTCACGCCCGGGAGACGCCGTACTGTTGGCGTCCCTTCCCAGTGCGCGGTAAGTGCCTCCGCGGACAGAGGAGGCAGCGGCCTGGAACCAGCGCCCCCGCGTTGCACGGGCCTCTCGACGTGCTACCTCAGCCTGACGTGCCAATTCTTCAGGGGACTTTCCTAGGGATCGGAAATTGTTGTTGGCGCCAGAGGCCATGCCACCGGTCGCAGAAGGACCACGAACTGCGGGGCGCGCTCCCCCCAGTCGGCCGGGGCCACCAAGCATCGATGACGAAGCCGGACGGGGCCCCTGCCCCTGTCCCGGCCTCGTCACAGCGCGACCAGCCGGTTCCCGGTTCGGGCCTTGATCTCCAACTCTACCCAGAGGTCGGGGTCCCTGAAACCCCGGCCTAGGCGCACCACCACCACGCTGCCCGTTCGCAGGACCACGCGGCGTGGGAATGACCGGCTCGCCCCGGCGGGGCCCACCGCGCCGATGCCGACGCCTTCCGAAGGCATCAGCGCCGTCCTCCCGCAGTGCTTCCGGTCGAGAAACCGCGTGAGCTTCCACCTCAAGCTGCGGCGCGGGATCGGTCACCACCAGACCTTCACCTTGAACTCCCGTATCGGCGGTCACACCACGCTCTCCACTCAACTCATCACTCAGCTGAATGACCGGGCCACTCGGTGTCATTTCGACTGCATTCTTCACCACTGCAGCTGCCCGTCGCCTCACAGGCTTCCGGCGATTAGGGACAGCGGCTTCGGTTACCGCATCATCAGTCACTAGGCCACTCCCGATCCAAAGCAGCTGAGCACCACGCTTTGCACATTGATTGACCATTCCAACACGAGAAAGGCTGTGTGCGCCGCATAGCGATGCAGGTCAACCCCTTGCCTGAAGACGAACGCACCCAAAGTTGGTCAGCGGGCGCTGGGGACCCAGGCAAACCAAAAGGATGCCTTCCGTTCGTCTTGTCAAAGTGTAGCGCGCCAACCCTATGAAGTTACCCCGCCGTGGATATCATCCGTTAGAGCGGTAGACGTAGGATGCCACGCACATCGTCCGATCCTGCTCGAGTACCCAACGCCAAAGACGAGAAGAACCATGAAGCGCGACACAAGTACGGCATCAAGAGACAGAGCACGGCGGATCCTTTCAGGCGGAGCCACAGCCGTGCTCGCAATCGCCATCGGAGCCTCATCGTTTACATCAGCCTTTGCAGACCAGCCATTTCCTACCGCGCAGTGGGCACAGTTCAAGGGTGACGCAACACACCAAGGCACGACCGCTCTGAACGCTCCTCAGAACCCAGGGGTCCTTTGGACGTCCGGACTGGGCGCTGCCATCGTGAGTGGCCCGGTAATTACAACCGACGGTACCGTCATCGTTGCAACTGACAACGGGCGCATCCGGGCAATACGTCCTGATGGGCAGGAGCGATGGACACGCGAAGTATCCGGGGTGTCGTTCTTCACCCATCCCTTTATCAACCAGAGGGGGCTGGTAGTCTTCGGGGGCTCTGACGGAAGCGTCCGCGCCTTCAAGACAGACACCGGTGAGGAAATCTGGAAGTTCCCAACCAACGATGACCTTCCCAAGGTCACGACCTATTCGACCGGCAGTGCCGCGGCACGTGGCGCTCTGGTTACGTCGAAGGCTTACGGCCGCACCTTGGTGGCTTTCGACGGTGGTGCGGTCTTTGAGATCAACGAAGATGGCGCATATCAGGGCGTCCGCATGGCTGAGGACACCGTCCGGGCGTCACCGATGATCACTCCAAATACCTTGATCGTCTGGGCCTCAACCAACAAGAAGGTATATGCCGGCAGTTCTTCCGGCGGGGATCGTTGGGTTGTAACCCTCGATGCACCAATCAACTCCGGTCCAGTCGGCGGCCCGGACAGCACGGTGTATGTCTGCACCGACGCCGGGTCGCTTTACGCAATCGAACCAGACAAGGGCGTTATCAAATGGCGGGTCGGTATCTCGGGCAGTCCCATCAGGAGCACCCCATCAATCGGAGCAGATGGAGTGCTCTACATTGGCGCGGATGACGGCAAACTCTATGCCGTCGACACCAAGAGTGGCGGCACCATCAAGTGGAGCTATTCGACAGGGGCACCAGTCACCTCGTCACCCTTGATCTCTGCAAATGGATTGATCTACTTCGGTTCGAACGACAGCAACTTGTACGTTCTCAACCTCAACGGGCAATTGGTAAAGGCAATCAAGACCGAAAAGGGCATCGACCAGTCGTCGCCCGCCATTGGTAGCGATGGAACGGTCTACATCGGTTCCAAGGATGGGCGTGTTTACGCGATCAAGCAGGACGGTCCGGTGGTCACTCCTACGACGGTGGCTCCTCCCACGCCGGTAGCAACGCCGGTTCCGCCGATGCCAACGCCCTTGCCCAACCCGACTGATGCGGTTGCCGAGAAGCCTGGCTCAACCTTCTACAGGGAGACCGGCCACAACGTCCAAGGCGCCTTTCTCATCTTCTTCAACAAGTACGGCGGGATCGAGCAGTTCGGCTTCCCCCGCACCGAAGAGATAACGGAGGACGGCAAATTGGTCCAGTACTTCCAGCGCGCACGCTTCGAGTACTTCCCACAATTTCAGGGCACCCCGTACGAAGTCCAGCTTCAACTCCTAGGTGACGTCTTGACGGTTCCGCGACGGCCGTTCCCGATATCGCAACCGATCGATAGTGGGCCCACCATTCGTTATTTCCCCGAAGTCCAGCACACCGTGCGTGGCGTGTTCCTGAACTATTTCAACGAGAAAGGGGCGCTAGAACGGTTCGGCTACCCAATCTCCGAAGAAATGCAGGAAGCCAACAATGACGGGACAGGACGCATGTACACCGTTCAGTACTTCCAGCGTGCGCGTTTGGAGTATCACCCGGAACTGGCCGGCTCTGCCTATGAAATTCAGCTCGGGCTCCTTGGCGATCAGGTCCTACGTGATCGTGGCTTGTTGAAATAGTCCGCGCTTTGTGTCTCAATCATGCCCGCAAAGGTCTGCGTCTGCGGACCGTTGCGGGTTCACTATCTTCTTGGGGTCGTGCGTTTTCCCGCTTCTGCTCAGTCGTTTCGGGCAGCAACGCCCGAATGATTTGCGGACTGCTTTACGTCGACCGTCAGACGCCCAGTCACTCCAATGTCGGGGGCGGACAACAGCTCCAGTGCCTGAGCAACTGCATGCACGTAGCCAACCACGGGCAGGCCTTCCTGCTAGCCGGCATCTTCCTTGCAGGGACATTCAGGCCGGCGCGTTTCAGGCGGAGCCAACCCTCATTTTCGTAACCTCGATGAGTGTTGACGCCAAGGCAAGTCCCATAGCCTTGGCGTTGAACCGGTCATTGAAGGACGCTCTGGACCGACCGGAAGCTTCCCGACGAAAGACAGCGTCGGTTGCCAAACGTCCCAGCCGGTCTGCGATTGCGCCCGTGTCATTCGCCGGGTATGCGAGGGCGCCAAGGCCGGACGCACGTAGCACTTCGCCTGAACCACCCTGATCCGGCGCAACGATTGGCAGTCCACAAGCCATCGCCTCACTGATCACCATGCCAAATGGCTCAGACCGGATGAACGTGGCAAGAAAGGCATCAGCGCCGCGAAGGAAGGCCGCCTTCGCTCGGGAAGTTGTCGCCGAGGTCACCACGAAAACACGGTCCTCAAGGTCGAGCCACCTGACTTTCTGGCGTATCAAAGCCACAAGCGTCGACCCTGGCATCTCCTGTCCCACCAGCCAAAGGACCGCGCTGATGCCCCGGTCCCGAAGGCACGCCATTGCGTGCAGTGCAATGTCCGGCCCCTTCTCCACGTCAATCCGCGAGAGCCAGACGACGGTAAACGGCGTATCGCCACCGGTACGAACATGCGCCTGGCCTGTCGCAAGACCCGTATCTCGGAGATGGTTCGCAACCCAAGCCCGAGCTTCGGAGACCGGCATCTGCCAGTCGGGATCATCACCAACCCCATAGGGAACCACTTCGGTGCGTAATGGGCCGCCAATACGGTCCCAGATGGATCCAAGATTGTCAGCAATATTCGCCTCTGAAGCGGATACGACCAGTGAGATGCGGTCTCGAACCCTTCGGATTTCAGGCAACAGCGGAACCCCTCTGCGCCAAACCAGCTCGAACCCCTGTGCAGCTGCCACAAGTGGTGATCTTCGGAGAGGAAGCTTGCCAATGAGTGGGACAAGGGACAAGTCGCACGCGTATTCAACATCCGGATCAAAAGACCCCCTGATTTGAATAATCCGTTCAAGGTCGTCTGAATTGGTCTGCAAGAGTAGGCGGGACAGGAATGAAGCCTCATGGTCAGTAGTAGTGAAACTGCCCGAGACGGTGTTCAGGAATTCGGGAAGGCGTCTGAGGAATTCTGAACCGCGCCCATGAGGATTGTCGGGAAAGGCGAGCCCAATCAACCGCTCGATTACGGGAGCCGCGCACCATCGAACAGGGCGAGGCAAGGCAAATAGATAGTTGCCTACCGGAGCAACAGCGTGATAGCCAAACTCGAAGGGGCGGAACTGTACCGTCCCACCACTAGACGGGAGCCTTCGAGAGACGGCTCCATGTGGACCGACATCGGTCGAAACTGGCCCGCCGACACTCACGACCGCGACCGTGTGCCCCATGCCCACTAGTTCGCGCGCAAGCAATGCCGACTGGTTGCCAATCCCACCAAGCCACCGTTGGCTACTCACATACATCAGAACCCGCATTTCAGTGGTCTCCGCCAGTCTAGCTTCCACCGCACAAAAAGATGCTGCGGAGATATCCAAGCAATCGTGATCATCGAATAGTGGTTGCTACACTCGGCTCAATGGACACTAAGGGCCTCTCAGGCACTGCGGTTGCGGTGTTCGAAGCAATCTCAACTCGTCGAAGTATCAATCGCCTGACATCCGAGTGCCCTGCCCGGGAACTCGTTGAGCGCGTCATCCAGGCGACATTGTTCGCTCCCAACCATCGTCACACGCAACCATGGCGCTTCCTTGTGGTCGCCGGAGATGCCAGGGTTCGCGGTGGGGAAGTTCTTGAACGGTCGCTCGTACGTCGCCTCGCTGATCCGGAAACACCGTCGTCGCTAGAGGTCAGGAAATCGGAGCGGGCCAAGTTCTTACGTGCACCAGTCATCGTGATTGTGGCGGTCGAGCCCTCGGACGCACTGAACGTGTCACTGGACGAAGAAATTGCTGCCGGCGCGGCAGGTTTACAGAACCTGCTACTCGCAGCCCACGCCGTCGGGTTGGCAGCAGTGTGGCGAACAGGTGACTCGGTCCGGGATGAAGCGGTGCCAACCGAATTCGGCTTCGCACCGTCTTCTGTGATCATCGGTTATGTCTATCTTGGGTATCCTGATCCGGGTCACAAAGCCAAGCCCCGTCCCAATCGATTGCCGATCGAAACGACCACGCGTTGGGAGGGTTGGACGTAGGCGGTCCACGTCTGCCCGTGCGTGTTCAACTGTACGCTGGCTCCAAACTGGTCCGTGAAGGAGGCATGAAAGAGATGAGCGAGCAACCTCTCGGCGTCGGCGTTATTGGCATGAGCTGGGTCGCCGGTGAACACATCAAGTCGTACCAACTCAACCCTCACACCAAGGTTGTCGCGCTCGCGGGCGCCGATGCCAAGCGTGTCTCGTCTGTCGCAGCATCACACTCACTGCCGAGTGTTAAGCAATACACGCGGTGGCAGGATCTCTTGGACGATCCAGAAGTAGCGATCGTCAGCATTTGCTCGACCAACGAGGCACACGTCGCGCAAGCGGTGGCAGCGGCAAAGGCCGGAAAGCACGTCCTGATTGAAAAGCCCGTGGCGCTTGACCTCGACGGGTTCCGCCAGGTTGAAGAGGCGATTGTGGCTTCGGGAGTGAAAAGCCAAGTTGGGTTCGAACTGCACTGGAGCCCTTACTTCCAGTCTGTCCACAAGATGATTGATGCCGACCTGTTTGGGCGGATCAATTACGCCGAGTGTGACTACTTCTCGGGCAACTGGGAGCAGTGGTACGGCGGATATCACTGGGTAAAGAGCAAGGAACGCGGAGGGTCGGCGCTTGCTGCGGCTGGCTGTCACTCTGTTGATGCGCTACGGCAATTCATTCGGTCTGATGCTGTCGAAGTCTTCGCCTACAGTGCAAATTTCACGGGTGTGATGGAATGGGATGCCACCATCATCACGATGGTCAAGTTTGCAAATGGTGCGATTGGCAAGGTCGGGTGCGCGCTGGAAGGCAACGTCAAATACACCTTCAACATTCGACTTCACGGCGCCAAGGGCACGTTGGTCAACGACAGGTTCCGGTCAACGATCCTGGATCCGGGCCTCGAAGGATGGGCACACTTCCCGACGATCCTTCCCGATACGCCAGAGGTAACGCACCATCCGTTCCCTGGCGAGATTGACGACTTTGTGGAAGCAATCCGCAATGACCGACCAGCCCGCGTAGATATACATGACGCTGCGAAAACTCACGAGATCATGTTTGCTGCAGAACTGTCGGCCCGCGAGGGGAGACCCATCACACTCCCGCTGACGCGTGCCTGACTGTGACAGGCCGTGAGGGACCGATTGCAAACATCGTCACCTCGCGGCCCCAACCGCGTCGATCATTCGCCTAATTGTGGTGGCGTTACGGACACCATCACTACCGAAACAGTTGTTGAAAAGCACATGAATTTCATCAGCCTCACCAGCTAGGCGACGGATCCGAGGCAGAATGTCTCCCTCAAGTTCGCGTTCTGAGTAGCGATATTGGAACCGCGTCGCCGCGGACGCGTGGTTGCTTGCCCAAGCTGCGGAGTTCCGTCCATGCAGACGGAGGACAGCCAAACCGGGCGTCGTCACACTGTCGACCGGTGGCATCGCCAACGCAAGCCCCGCAGGCGCATCGACGGCCACGAACGTAATTTGCAATCGTCGCAACTGATCAAGGACACGCGCCCAAGTGTGAGGAACAGTCCAGTCACGATGCCTGAACTCGATGGCTACCGGCAAGACAGGAAAGTCGATCCGCAACTGCTCGATTGTTGCGTATGAAGACGCCTCGGGCCGGAATGCCGACGAATACTGAAAAAGGACTGCTCCAAGCCTTCCGTGCGCGGTCAACGGCGCAATTGCATCGTTGAAACACTTTCGTATCCCAACAAGATCATCAGTTGAAAGGTCACTTGGACCCACCATTGGAAGATCACGAGTCTTAGGTGGGAGACCTTCACGGACTGAAGCCGGCAATCGCGATGTGACCACCCGATGTCCAGTCAACGGTGCGAAAGCCTTGACGTTGAACCGGAAGGAAGCGTCGGTCCGATTGACCCACTGCTGCGCGACCGTTGGGGAAGGTATCGCGTAGAAGGGTGCGTCAGCCTCCACAATCGGAAACTGTCTCGAGTAGTAGCGCAGCCTTGTTTCGGCCGTGGACACTCCCGCCGGATACCACTCTTCCCTAAGCAGCGTCGGGTCCGTCCAAGATGCGGTACCTACCCTGACCTTGACACCGCCAATTGCCTGAACGTTGGACGGTTCCGGCATGCCGGCCTCATTGTCAAAGAGGCAACCTTGGCGATATTCGGAGGCAATCAGTCTAGTCCCACACGCAAAAGCGCTCTTATCGCGCGGTGAGGCCACCGTCAATGACGAGGCCGGTACCCGTCGCGTAAGCCGCGTCATCTGAGCAAAGGTAAAGGGCTGCCTGCGCAATCTCGTCGGGGCGACCCATTCGCCCAACAGGTTGGCGCGCTTCCATTCGCGTGCGTTCTCCAACCGGATCTGTCTGTTGTGCCAAGACCTTGCCAATCCACGGAGAATCGACTGTCCCCGGTAGCAGCGCATTGCAGCGGATGTTGTGTCCCGCGTAGTCAATTGCGATGGACTTGGTGAGGCCCAGAACCCCTGCCTTCGCCGAGCAGTAGGCCGCGCGGTTCAAGACCCCAACCTGACCTGCAACTGATGATGTGTTGCAGATCACTCCTCCGCCCTGGCGAAGCATATGCGGAATCGCGTACTTGCACCCAAGGAACACACCCTTGAGATCAACTGCCATGGTCAGATCCCAGTCGGCCTCCGACGTTTCATGGCACACCGCAGCAATCCCGATGCCCGCGTTGTTGCAGAGCACATCGATGCGCCCCCAGCGTTCGACCGCACCATCGATCACCCGTTTCATGTCTGATGCAAGGGCAACATCGGCAGTCTCGGCCACCGCCATACCCCCGGACGCAACGATCGAGGCGGCGACGCGCGAAGCACCATCGCCGTCACAATCTACAACAACCACGCGTCCCCCCTCCGCGGAAAACGCCAGTGCCATCGCTTCGCCAATACCGGACCCGCCACCCGTAACCAGCACGACCCTATCCACGAACCGATCCTTGATGGTCGCAGCACTCATGCTTGCATTTCCTCACCGCGCCCGCGATCAAATCCGCGGCGCCAAACGAGCGAGAGTGTACCCATCGAGTTCTGCCGTCGTCGGGCAAGGCGAAGCCCCTAGGGAGAAGGTGCAACGACAGGTTTTGAAGGGAAGACACGTCCCAGCAACTGTCCGAGTTCACCGTTCTCCCAGACGACCAAGAGGCAACTGGCATTGAAAATCGAGGAGTACGTCCCTGACACGATGCCGATCAGGAGAACGAGTACGAAACCCCTGATCGTCGCCCCGCCAAGCATGAGCAGCGCAGTCAAAGTAAAAATTACCGTCAATGACGTGTTGATAGACCGGTCCAAGGTCTGATTCACGCTGAAATTCACGACCCGTTCGAACGTCTCACCTGGAAATCTCGAGACATTTTCTCGGACGCGGTCAAACACGACGATGGTGTCGTGTACCGAGAAACCGACCACTGTCAGAAGCGCCGTGACGAAGAGCGCATCCACCTCCAGTCCGAACAATCTCCCGAGGACAGACCAGAGCCCGACTACGAGAACGACGTCGTGCAGCAACGCAAACACCGCGCAAGCGCCATACCGCCAAGGGTTCGGAACCTGACGAAACGCATATGAAAGATAAAACAGAATGAGTACTGAGGCACCGATCACTGCAAGGAAAGCGTTTGTCGCAGTTTCGCGCCCGATCACGGGGCCGACGGTCTCAAAACGATCCTCAGTTAGCGGGCCATAAGCTGACCCAAGTTTCGCCAGAAGGTCGGACTTCGCGCCCGCATCAATCGTCTTGGTCCGGATCAAATAGGATGTACCGAGCGTGTCCGTGGCTGAGCCCGTAATGACCGACACGTCCGTGAGGCCCGCAGCCACTACCACCGAGCGGACCAGCGCAGGTGCCGGGTTCGAGCCCAGGCGCACCTCAACAAGGCTTCCGCCGGTGAAGTCGATGCCGAGGTTCAGCCCCCAGATTGCAATGCCGACCACACCAGGTAGGATCATCAGCCCCGAGATGAGGAAGTAGATGTTTCGCCGTCCGATGATGTCGAACACGGTAATTCGTCTCCAGTGAGGTTCGGTCAGACGCAACGGTTGGCTAGCTTCCGGCCGGAAGGAAGCCGGTCGGGTCTGATTTCGAAGGTGAGCGCCTTGCGGTTTCGACTGGCACAGCCACCCCGCCAACCCCGAAGAGCGCTGGCATGCGTGCGACACCGGTACTTAGCAACAGCCGTAGGAACGTGCGTGTCACGACGATCGCCGTGAACATGCTGACAATGACACCTAGTGCGAGAGTAAGCGCGAAACCGCGGATGAGGCCACTCCCGAAGTAATACAGAATGGCGCAAGTGATCAAGGTTGAGATGTTGGAGTCCCTGATGCTGTCCCAAGCTCGGTTGAACCCGGCCTCAATGGCCGCTCCCAGCGTTCGACCCAGCCGAAGTTCCTCCTTCATTCGCTCGAAGATCAGGATGTTCGCGTCCACTGCCATGCCGATGGACAGAATGAAGCCCGCAATTCCCGCCAGTGTCAGCGTCACGGGAGCCCATGGGTTCTTGAACGCCGCGAACGAGAGCAAGGAATAGATCACTAGGGCAATCCCAGCGATGAAGCCGGGCAGCCGATAGTAGATGAGCATGTACGCCAACACCACACCAAGACCTACCGCACCGGCCATGATGCTTCGGTCGACTGAGTCCTGGCCTAATGTGGCACCGATCTCACGTTGTTGCACCACCTTGACCGGAACGGGCAATGCGCCGTACTTGAGTTTCGTGACGATGTCCTTGGCTTCCGCAAGACTGAACTTGCCAGTGATCACACCCCGGTCATCAATCCGGCTGTTGATGCGCGGGGCCGAGAGCACGACACCATCCAAAACAATGGTCAGGTACTTGCCAACGTTCTTCTCCGTGTAATCGCCAAACGTTCTCGCGCCTTCGGCATCCCAGCCAAATGCGATTTGCGGTGTGTTCCGCTGGTCAAAGGTGACTGAGACTGCACTGGCATCGACGTTCTTGCCCGTGAGCACCGTCGGGTACTTGCCAGGCTCGAGTGGACGTCCGGGCGGTGGGCTTGTTGCACCGGTATCCACGAACTCGAGCAGGCCGGTTTCACCAAACAGCTTGACCGCACGTTCGCGTTCCTCAGGCGTCTTCACGCCCGGCATCTCAACAACGATTCTTCGTTGGCCCTGCAGCTGAATGACCGGTTCGGTGGTTCCGAATGCGTTGATGCGCTGCTCAATGACTGAGCGCGCAGCATTCATGGTTTCGGTCGTCAGTTCCTGTCCCGGCGCCGGATCAGCCTCGAGCAGAACTTGCAGGCCACCTTGCAAATCGAGGCCCTCGACCACCTTGAAGTCGACGTCGATATCCCGTTCAAAAACGGTCACGTGAATGCCAGGGTTGTCCGGCCAGACGATCCATCCCGCAACCGAGGAGATCAGGATGATGACCGCAAGGGTGATACTCTCTCGGCGACGCATCGTTACTCCCACCGCAAGGATTACACGTCGACTGCAACGGTGGCGGTGGGGCGCAAACCACCGTCAACGTTCGTAGCGATTCTTCAACAACGGCCAGTATAAGGGAGTCGTTTCCCTCTCCCGGGATACGTCCCCAAGTCCGGTCTCAATCGGGATGTCTGGCAAGCGAATATTCAAGCGATCCGTCGTCGCGCACCCACCCGTCAAGCTCAAGCATCATGAGTAGTCCGGCAATTTCGGACGCCGAAATTCGAGCGACGCGGGCTATTTCATCAACATGCATCGGACGTGACGCATCCCGCAGGACTTGGATCAGCAGCGAAGCGTGGCCATCCGGAGCGCTAACCTCGTCTCCAGCACGACCCTCGAAATTGATGGCAAGCTGCGGTTGTTGACGGCCCACAGTCCGTCCCGGAGGCGGAAGCGGACCTTGCCGGAATGGAAGCTCCCGACCCATCGTCGCCAACGACGGAAGCAGGTCCATCACGATGTCCTCGGCTGAAGAGACCAAGCGCGCTCCTTGCTTGATCAACTGATGACACCCCTCACTTGCGGGTGACGTCACCGGGCCGGGGAGCGCGTAAACCTGTCGCCCTTGCTCAAGGGCGTAACTTGTGGTGATCAGCGCGCCGGACCCGAGTGGGGCTTCGATCACAAGTGTCCCCAGGCTCAATCCGGAAATGATCCGATTGCGTGCGGGGAAATGGTCTGCGGCCGGCCCCACGCCGAGCGGATAGTCCGAGACAAGCGCACCGCAATCGATGATCTGTGCGGCGAGGCGTGCATTCTCGGGCGGATAGACGGTGTCTATCCCATGCCCCACGACCGCGACCGTACCGGGCCGATCCCCTGCTGATGCCGACAGCGCAGCGACTGCGCCACGGTGCGCGTACGTATCCACACCCCGGGCAAGCCCACTGACGACAACCCAGCCGGCCCGGACGAGTTCGGTCGCGAACCGTTCCGACTGTTCGCGCCCATACCCAGTGGCACGGCGAGTGCCCACGATTGCCACCGCAGGCGCGAGCAAGGCATCCACGCGTCCGCGCACAAACAGCACAGGTGGCGCGTCGCCAGCCGCAAGCAGCGGTGCCGGGTACTCAGGGTCGCGCCACGTGAGAACCGTCGCCCCGAGCGTCTCCAGACGATCCAAGTCACGCCTCGGGTCATACGTCTCACGCGTCGCGATGAGCTGATCAACCGCGCGCCGGTCCAAACCGGACGCAACGAGAGAACCCGGGGTTGCAGTCCATGCACTATGCAAGTCGCCAAAGTGCTTCAGGAGCCGACGTGTTCGCTGGGCGCCAATTCCCGGAACCCGAGTTATTGCGAGCCATGCCCCTCGTTCGGACGCGTCCATTGCCGCCGTTGCCAAATCGTCCTCCAGAAAGAAACTCTCCAGTTTTCAGAATGTGTATACCTATCGACTACACTTTCGTCCAGATGGATCCCCGGGAGCCCTTGCTTTCAGCACTCGCGAAATCCCGCCGCGCGTACCTTGTCGACCTCGATGGAGTGATCTACACCGGTTCCCGCCCAATCCCGGGAGCCGGGGAATTCTTTGAAGTACTCCGCCAGCGGAAGTACCCGTTCCAACTGATCACCAACAACTCCACGCGCACCGGCACACAGGTCAGTGAACACCTGAAAGGCATGGGGTTCATGATCGAACCCGAGGAAATCCTCACCTCCCCAGAGGCAACCGCCGTGTTCCTTCGACGTGACTGGCCTGCTGCGACGCCGCTCATGGTCATTGGTGAAGACGGTCTCGTTCGAGCAATGGTTGCTGCTGGTTTTCAGCTGACGAACGATGCCAGTCGTGCGAAGGTGGTCGTGTGCGGCCTTGATCGACGTCTGACGTATGAGCGCCTCGTGCGCGCAGCCAGTGCAATCCGGTCCGGCGCGTCGTTCATCGCAACGAACCCAGACCTAGCGCTCCCAACCGAATATGGTTTCCTTCCCGGCAATGGCGCAACCCTCGCGTTTCTGGAGGCTGCCACCGGCGTCAAGCCAACAGTAATCGGAAAGCCCTCGCCAGTAATGCTCGAAATCGCGATGGCACGTCTCGGCGTCCACACTCGGGAAACCGTCATGATTGGGGACGGATTACACACGGACATCCTGGCAGGCGCGCGCGCCTCGGTTGCCACAATTCTAGTCCTCACCGGGGTGGCCACTATTACTGACATCGCACATGTCATGAACCCCCCGGACGTCGTGGTGGCCTCTATTGATGTCGTCAGGCAAGCCCTGATCGCGCATGTTTGAAGGCCCGTCAGGGTCATAGCACCAGTGGTTGATATGATTCCGCTGACCGTCATAACCGGTTTCCGACACGGGTGCGGATAGGTTTTGGGTAAGGTGACGGTGGCCGGGACTGGGCCGATTTCGCAGTCCGAGACGGTGGTCAGCGAGCAGGCGCGGGCGCGGGTACCCGTTGGCAAGCAGGGCTACCGGTGCATTTTTTTGTGAGGCGCGTGAGATGCAGCGAGGCAGTGTGGTGAGGCTCATCCGGGATCGTGGGTTTGGCTTCATAAAAATGGAGAATGGTCAGGAAATCTTTTTCCACGCGACCGGAATTGTCGGATACCCCTTCGACAATCTTTCTGAAGGCCAGTCCGTGAGTTTCGAGATTAGCGAGGACACACGAGGACGAGGCCAGCGCGCGGTCAACGTTCGCGTCGAGTGATCAGGCGATCACTACGCGGCATCCAAGGCCCGCGAACGGTGGGAAAGACAGGATCCATCCCTCAGTTATCTTGAAACTGTTCAACCGTGCCTAGGCCTGCGCACCAACCTGTGGATGTTTCCCGATGTAGCCGACGAGCTTGTACACAAGTTTGGCGGCGGTGAATGTTCCCGCAACTGGCCCCTCGCCAGGTGCGAGTTCAACAACATCGGCACCGACAACCGTGAACCGTTCACAGGCACGACGCAGGAGCGAAGTGACCTCGTACCAATCCAGCCCACCTGGCTCGGGTGTACCAACAGCGGCAACCACTGAGGGATCAAAACAGTCCATGTCGACACTGATGTAGAGCGGTGTCTTGCACGGACCAAGCCTCGCAAGTACCTCGTCCCACAGTCGATCCCGAGCGGCGACACCGCCGTATCGCGTTTCCGCGACCTCTTGGGCAAGAACCACCGCCAATTCGTTCTCGCGGATGTAGTTCGCCTCCTCAGCCGCGGCGCTCCGGATGCCAACCGCAACAACCGGCACTTCAGAGACCGTCCGACTGCGCCGAATCGCCCCGATTGAAAGTCTCAGGGCGCTGGCATGGTTCCATTCAGCTCCCAAATACGGTTCCCGCACGTCCGCGTGCGCGTCCAGGTAGAGGATCGCAAGACCTGGATAGACAGCGCCACACGCGTCGACGGCGCCGACAGTAAGAGTATGCTCACCACCGATCATGATCGGTACCTTGTCGTCCGAAATCACACGAGCGACAACATCCCGGACCCGTTCGACCATCAGTTTCGAACTGCCAAGATGCGGTTCCACCTCGGGAAACGTGTGAATGCCATTGTCTGCAGGCTCACACCCGAGTTCAATGTCCCACAGTTCCATTTGTAAGGACGCATCGATGATCGCCCTCGGTCCGTCACGCGTACCCGACCGATATGTCGTCGTCGCGTCGTACGGAACCGGAACAATTACGAAATGGGAAGTCGAATAGTCCGATCGCTCAGCTTCGAGACCACCAAATATGCGCGCAGAGCCAAACATCAAGGTACCTGCCTAACTGCACCGGGGGGCCTTCAACCTCACCCAACGCAAAAAAGACCGCCCCGCCAAGAGGGCGGGGCGACAACACTGGAACCGGCCTGCCAAGCGCGCGCCTGCCAGTAACAGCCACGCGACAGATCATGGGTGTCACCAGTCAGCTGGCGCCAACCAAGGATCGAAGCCTCGCTGTCTCGGCAACGTCCCTGCGAACCATCGGCGGCATCGGCGTCATGCGCCAATGCATCTCGCCCGCGTCCTCGACCTGATCACCGACGACCGGTCGGCGCACCACGTCGGCAGCTCGTTCGACAACGCCCAAGCGCACATCAATGATGTCAAGCGTTCGCGCGTAGTCAAAGGTCTTGCAGCTGAAAACGTCCATGTGGAACCGGCGATGCTCCGGAAAGGTGTGGATCGAGATGTGGCTTTCAGCAATGATCACCATGCCAGTTACTCCCCAGTCCCCCGCAACCACACCGTGATAGCGGAAGACGTAAGGCTGGGTGATCTTGGTCATGTCAATCATGCCGGGCAGCTCGTTCAGCAGGTCGAAGATCGGTTCCACCTGTCCGAGGACGGCGCCGTCGTCGACGAAACCGTCGATGACAAGATGAAGCATTGGTGACTAGTCCTTTCTGCGCTTTCCCACCAATGTCACGCACTGCGCAAAGCATGCTGCTGCCAACCTGCATACTCGGCAGGTCAAGGTCGAGATGCGTGTCACAGGGATGGCACCACAACGACCCACAAACGCGGATGCGAGGCAATACCAAGGTCACATTGGTGGTTGTGTGCCAATAGACAGCACACGAACGCCCACCCGGCAGCGCCCGACAGGACCTGGTGGGCTTCAGGTACCGGCCGCGGAACTGTTCGACCCCACACCGCCTGAACGGCGAGCATCCGGATTGGCGTTCCGCGGCGCGCACTTGCGGGAGGGATCCCGAAGCCGCCTGGCGCTGCCTCACCGAACGCTGGTACCGGGTCCGGGGACTGGTCCCACCACGCTCAACAGCAGGACATTTCTGTCCGCTCCTTGGCGCGCAAGATCGTTCCCTGGCCGTTACCAGCGGTGTATCGAACCTGGAGTGGAGTGCGCCAACCCTGCGTCTGCGAACTAGTATGTGTTCACCAAAGACGTAGGAGCCGACGTGTCCCAAACCTCGTTGGCATTGTAGCGCAAACGCATGCCATCGTGTAAGCAAGTCTGGCTGTCCACGTGGCGAGGCGCGATTTAGGGCGCAGCACCGGCCGGCGATGCGTCAGGAATTGAGAGCCGGTAGCCCCGACCCCTGACGGTCACGATCAGTCCGGGCGACGCGCCTGCATCCTCCAACTTCCGACGCAGCCGGCTCACAAGGCTCTCGATGTTGTAACTCCCGATGCGTCCGCCGTACTCCGGCCAGACCGTGATTGCGATCTGGTCTCGTTCGCAGATCACCCCCGGATGTTCGAAGAGAAGCGTCAGGAACGCTACCTCCTTGGGCGCAAGGTCGAGCGACCTGCCGTGGGCATATGCCTCACCAGACAGCTCGTTGACCCAGACAGACAGGTTTGCTCGCCGAAGACCGGATGCCTCGGCGATGGTCGCGTTCGGATCATCAAACTGCAACCTCGTTGTGGCTACCTGGATCACATCGCCATGGCGGAGCTCTCTTGCGCCGACCAGGACTTCACCGTTGACTAGCGTACCGTTCCGGCTTCCAGAATCACTAAGCAGGTATCGCCAAGGCTCTCGCACGATCTCTGCGTGTCGCCGTGACGCAAGTGGCTCATCAATCTGGATGTCGCAATGAGGTGACCGGCCAATCAGGGTGGTTCGAGCCTCAAGAACGAATTCGATGCGGGTCGCTGTTCCCTGAGACCGTAGTCGCGCCGGAAGGGCAGCACCAATTTCCCCTGCCATCAAATCGTTCGCACCGGCATCACAACACCCGACTTCATTAACCTTGGTTGGTCAATGATCACTTGCTTCGCGGGAGTGGCGGGTTTGCGCCATCATCGCTGTCACCGGGGCTTTCATGTGACCCGTCGAGGCGATTCCCACCGCTGGGACGGCTACTCGGACCTGTCCCATCATCCCCAGCCCGAGGGTCGCCACCGTCGTTCCCGGCCAACCGTGCCGTAAGGTCGTCAAGCCACGCGACACCAGAAGTTGCGTCTCGCTCATTAGCAAAGGCGGTTAGCGTCCGGAACACCTTTACAAGGAGCCCGCGCCCAACGTTCTTGTTGTTTATCGTCAAATCGCACCGGACCTGATGGTCGAGCGCCCAGCACTCCTCCTCAGTGACCGCCATCGGCAAAGCCACTGGTGATGTCGGGTTGCCACGACGGTCCTCAAACTCGAGGACAAGGTTCATCACTTTCAGAAGGAGGCCTTGGCCAATAACCGAACCGGATTCGGCATAGGTATGACGGACCATCAGGTCGATTGCCCACGCTTCATCCTCAGTCAGTTCGATGTACTTGGGCATCGGTGACCCCCTCGACCGGTTCTGCAACAGCCATGCGTCAGCAGCGGATTTGAACCGCTCATCGGAACCATTCAAAGGCACTAGCGATACCAGATTATATGCGTGACGAACACCACCGCAAGGGGGTACCATTTAGCGATTGGTCGGGATGCGTTCCAGACGGAACCCATGTGAATGTATGACAGGTCAGGGACGGTCCCGCACCAAGACGAGCGGGCTAGAGTGAGGCATACGGATGGTGCAGCCCCAGGCGGGTGGTCGGCAAGGTCGGGTTGACGATACGAAGATCGTTATGGACGGGGTTATCAAGGAAACCCTTCCTAACGCGTTTTTCACGGTTGAACTAGACGGAGGCCATCAGGTGCTTGCCCATCTCGGCGGCAAGATGCGCAAGAATTACATTCGGGTCGGCATCGGAGACCGTGTACAAGTCGAACTCTCGCCATATGACCTGAAACGCGGGCGCATCACATGGCGCGTTCGTAGCTAAAACGGTTCGAAACACGGACGCCTCGGACCGTGACGGCTGTCTGTCGTGCCTCTCTCGGATGTGACATCCTGAGCGCAGATGCCTCGTTACAGTTAATCAAACCACGTTTCGCACGCCCGGATTGTCTTCCCTGCCCTGGTTTCGACCGAACCATAGTCGCTGGGTATCAAGGCAAACATGCGTGTTGCGGACATACAGGAAAGCCAAGTCAATGGTCGCACTTTTCGAACCCACGGCTGAACCGGTAATCGACGAACCGATTGTTATCCCTCAGGATAGTCCTTACAGGATTGTCCTCGCCCGCCTACGTCGCCTTGTCGAATATCGCGGCAAGCTTGCACGCGCAATTGCTCAGGATCCGCTGGACCCTCGATCACACTCCGAAATCACCCGGGTCAAGACGATGATCCGTGAAGTGCACCGAGCGGTTTCCATGAACCCCGATGCACTTCAACTCGCCGCCAAGATTGACGCTTCCGAACCGGGTGCTTAAGGCCGTAACCCGGGCTTCAGCCCTCCGGTCTAGCACCCACCGAACTTCGAGTATCAGAGGCAAGCCCCACCCGGCATATGGTCCCGCGTGAATTCGGTGGTTACTTCATTGCCTCTTCAAGCAGGGTCTTCGCTCGCTCAAGCGTCTTTATGTCATTTGACATTCCCGCAAGGCGAATGTTGTTTAAAGCAGCGTTGACCTGATTGGCTGCCTGGCCTGTTGAGGCGCGAACTGCTTCGTCGGACTTGTCAGCTTCTTGCTGGAGTTCCTTCTTGGCGGTCGCAATCTTGGCAGCGTCCTTGCTGTTTATCGCATCGATCAGCGCGACCAGCTTGGGTAGGAGCACCTTGGCCATTGCCTTCGGGTCCGCGGTCTGCGCCGTGACTGGTGCCGGCGTACCTGTGCCTCCGCCGGCCGCGGGCCCCTTGGTTGCGGCACCTGACGCGCCTGCCGGAGCTGCCTTGGTGGACTCGTCTGCACTGCCTCCGCAGGAACCGAGCAGAAGGCCGGATGTCGTGGCTGCGCCCGCAAGACTCGTAAAGACTGATCGTCGTTTCATCACCCGGTTACACCTCCTTGCCGTGCAAACAACCGCATTACGGCTCTTGCTCCCGTCGTTGCAGTATAGCCGTGCCACAAGCCAGACCAAATCCCGTCCGCCACTTTGACCGCCGACTGGTACCATCCTGGAGGTTCGATCGCTCATCGTGGCGCCGGACAGGGTGCATGGGTCAGTGCCCGAGTGGCCAATGGGAGCAGACTGTAAATCTGCCGGCTTGACTGCCTACGGTGGTTCGAATCCACCCCGGCCCACCAGCATGACACCCCGTGCACGGTCATTCCATGCACGGGGTTACTTCGTTTCCGGGGCACTTGAGGTCGGTCCGTGCATGCGACGTGCCACCCGCGTAACGCCGCCGTTTGACCCATCAGGGAGGCCGCTCCGTGCAGGTCTATGTCACCCTGGCGCGAGTTTGTGCGGCGCATCCCCTCGGAAGGCAGTTCTGTGAAGGGAATCATCCTTGCAGGAGGCAAGGGCACGCGGCTGCGCCCCTTGACCTATACCGGTGCCAAGCAACTCGTACCAGTTGCCAACAAGCCAGTTTTGTTCTACGCCATCGAAGACCTCGTTGACGCCGGGATCACTGAAATCGGCATCGTGGTTCCAGCCGATTTCCCTATGGGCCGTGAACAGATCATGTCCGCGGTTGGCGACGGTTCGCGATGGGGGGCATCGGTTACCTATATCGAGCAGGACGCCCCTCGCGGTCTCGCACATGCTGTGGGCATCTGTGAACCATTTGTCGGGACCGACAAATTTGTTGTGTTCCTCGGTGACAACTTCATCCGCGAAGGTATCGCTGACCAAGCACGAACCTTTCGTGAGGGCACGATGAACACGATCCTGCTGTTGCACAAGGTTCCAAATCCCCAAGGACTCGGCATCGCTGTCGTCGAAAATGGTCGCGTGGTGGAACTCCAGGAAAAGCCGGCAGTGCCCAAGAGTGATTTGGCAATAGTTGGCATCTACTTCCTCGACCACAACTTCTTCGAGGCGGCCCGCGGACTGAAGCCGTCCGCCCGGGGTGAACTTGAGATCACCGATGCGCTCTCAAAGCTTGTCGAGACGGGCAGCGATGTCCGCCCGGAGATGATCACCGGATATTGGATTGACACCGGCAAGCATATCGACATGCTTGATGCCAACAGACTGGTCCTTGACACCATTGAAACGAGGATTGATGGCGACGTGGATGCTACGAGCCAGGTGACCGGTCGAGTAATCATCGAACAAGGGGCGTCGGTAGTCCGAAGCGTCATTCGCGGTCCGGTAATCATCGGAGCCGACGCCGTCATCACCGACACGTTCATCGGGCCATTCACTGCTATCGGAGACGGTTGCCGCATCACCTCAAGCGAGATCGCTCATAGCATCGTCCTCGACCATGCCCGGATTGAACACATCGAGCAGAGGATCGAAGACAGCCTGATAGGGCGCCACGCCGAACTCAGGCGAGCATCCTCGAAACCAAGAGGTCACAAGTTTCTCCTCGGCGATTATTCGTCCCTCGAGTTACGGTAAGAACTACGAACACGACGGTCTGGCTTGCAGCAACGGCGAGCCAGACGGCTTTCCACACCAAACAACGTCAACCACTAGATGTCGACGTCGATGGCCCTACGTTCGCGTGCTGAAGTGATGGTGGCCTCGATGAGTTCGATATTGCGACACGCCTCATTGCCAGTCACCAAGAGTGGTGAACCGTTCCGAATTGCCTCGTGGAGGTTTCCGAAGAGGTCTCCCTTGGCATCACCATCCTTTATGCGGAGGCTTGTTGTCGAGGTCTCGACAATGCACGCATCATTGTCATGACGCAGAGTAGCCGCGGTTCCGTAGATCAACCATTTTGGTGGTGAAAGATAGGCAAAGTCGCACTTTCCAACCGTAGCCCGGCACCCATCGTCAAACACGATACGTGCCTCGAAGAAGTCATCGGCGTCGCCCCAGCGCACGTGCCGCACATCACCGTAGACCTGGACCACGCGATGCCCCGGCTTCAGACTGAGTACCTGATCAAACCAGTGAGGTCCGAAGTCGAATATCGTGCCGCCCCCCATATTTGCGGTAATCCGCCACTCCTGCTTGAAGTCGGGAGTGCCAAAACCGACTGCCGGGCGCGCACCAGCCGAGCGGTTCTCAATCGAGACCAATTCCCCTAACAAACCATCACGAACCGCGCTCCGGACCTTGCAGACATCATCATCCCAACGACGGTTATGGAAACACGAAATGAGTACATCCGCATCGCGGGAGGCATTGACCATTGCACGCGCGTCGGCACCTGTCGTTGCAAACGGCTTCTCCACCATCACGTGCTTGCCGGCGTTAATCGCTGCAATCGCGTGTTCGAAGTGCAGACTCGAATGACTGGTGATGAAAACCAGTTCGACATCAGGCCCGAGGGCATCGGCAACCTGGCTTCCCGCACGCATCCCAAGAGACACCGCCGCCATGCGGCGGCTCTCTGTGATGTCGCTCACGGCCACTAGCCGGAAGTTGTCGGGAGTTGCTGCCATAGCCCGCGCGTGAAACTCTGCCTGTCGTCCAAAGCCGATGAAGGCGACGCCAACGGGGTCGGTCATCTTGGGTTCCCTTCCATGGGCCACACCTGTAGGTGGCACGTGCCAGACACATTCCGCAGTCCGTGTCCTGTCCGCCGATAAGCAATCACTGGTACCGTTGAGTAGATGATGTCAGGTGATTCACGACGCCCCCAACGGAACAACCGGCGCCCGAGGCGCCCTTCCGACGGCAACCTCTCGGGTGCGTCACAACGCGCAGGTTCACCCGCACCTGACCACCTTGGGAACAGGAACCCACCAACCACAATTACCTCCGACATAGAAGTCAGAGGATACGCGCTCACCCGACCCGATGGCGTTATGGTCATCCGGGAAGCGCACCGCCCCGTCGATGCGCTTACTCCAGGCACCACGCCAGACGCGATCGTCCCACAAGGTTTCGCACTGGCACGCGGTGTTCGCGTTGGAGACGCCGTGCTAGCGAGAGTGTCGGTGACTGGCCGGACGGCCCAGGCCACCGAGATCATGGAAATCGACGGGCACCCCACGTCCGACGCCGTCCGACGCCCCCGATTTGACCAACTCACCGCTATCTATCCCAACCGTGCGATCGACCTCACGAGGCCGGGCGCAACAACGGGACGGGTGCTTGGCCTCTTCTCTCCGATTGGATTTGGCAGCCGCGTGCTGGTTGTTTCGCCACCCAAGGCGGGCAAGACAACCATTCTCCGGGAAATCGGTCTGGCGGTAATCGCCAATCACCCGAACGCCCGCCTGATCTGTTGCTTGATCGGCGAACGACCAGAGGAGGCGACCGAGTTTTCGCGCCTGCTTCCGCCAACAACCTCCACAGGGACCCCGGTGGAGGTTGTTGCGACCACCTTCGACGACGCAACCGCCAGACATGCGGCCATGGCGGATCTGACCGCCGAACGCGCACGCCGACTGGTTGAGGACGGGCACGATGTGGTGCTTCTCATTGACAGCATCACCCGACTGGTCCGGGCACACAATGCAGCCACCACCGGGCGGGGCGCGGGCCGAACCCTTTCAGGCGGGGTGAGCGCCGGTGCCTTGGCACCCTCGCGACGGTTCTTTGGTGCGGCACGCGCCACCGACGAAGGGCCAAGCCTGACGGTCATTGCCTCTGTACTCGTAGGCACCGAAAGCCGTCAGGACGACGTGGTCTACGAGGAACTCAAAGGCACAGGAAACAGTGAGATCGTCCTCAGCCGGCGACTTGCTGAACGCCGGGTCTTTCCGGCAATCGACCTGCGCGCCACTGGCACCCGTCGAGAGGAACTGCTTATCGCACCCGACCGCCTTGAGGCCATTCACCGCGCGCGCCGCGCAGTGGCAGCATACGGCGAAGCACCCGAGGCAATGGCCCGTTTGATCGAGACCATCGAGGCGGCCCCGAATGACGAAGACTTGATGCGCCGTCTCATCGGCCGTGCTGGCCCTACCGCTGCTTCCCGTAGACGCGCCTGAGGCGACATAGCCCGCGATCAGGCCCGGTCATCAGTCGGCTTGAACAACCAACGACCGGCCTGACAGCGGGAACGGTCAGGAAACAGGGGCCTGCCAGCGCAAATCCGGTTGACGCGCGGCCCTGACTTCGTCAAGCCGCCCAACCGGCGTCATGTGCGGCGCGTTCTGCACGACGCTTGGGGTTGTCCTGGCCTCGTGCGCAACCGCGATCAACGCGCTTGCAAACGCATCCATCGTCTCTTTCGACTCTGTCTCCGTCGGTTCGATCATGATCGCTTCTGGAGCAATGAGGGGGAAGTAGATGGTTGGCGGATGGTAACCGTGGTCAATCAGCCGCTTGGCAATGTCGAGCGTACGCAGTCCGAACTCCTTGAAAGGACGCCCGTCCAACACGAATTCATGCATGCAAATCCTGTCGACATAGAATGTGAAGTCATCGGCGAGAAGCGCGCGCATGTAATTCGCGTTCAGTACCGCGTTCGCCCCAAGTTCACCAAGACCCTCCTTGCCGAGTTGGAGAATGTACGCATAAGACCTCAACACTGCGTTGAAGTTGCCCTGATAGCTGTGGACACGCCCGATCGAATCCGGTCTCTCGGTATCGTAGGCAAACGATCCGTCCGCCACTTGGACCACCAAGGGTGCGGGAAGGAATGGCTCAAGCGCGGCTGCCACACATATGGCACCACCACCGGGACCGCCACCGCCGTGGGGGACTGCGAACGTCTTGTGCAGGTTGACGTGCAGCAGGTCAACACCAAGGTCTCCCGGCCTGATCTGCCCCACAAGCGCGTTCAGATTCGCACCGTCACAATACACAAAACATCCAACGGCATGAGCCAGACGGCAGATCTCTTCAATCCTCCGTTCAAACAATCCGAGGGTGTTCGGCAAGGTAATCATGACCGCCGCACAGTCTTCATCGAGCTTCGACTTGAAGTCCTCGAAATCAAGCTCACCGGTGACGCGGTCGTGCCCAATAGTGATGCTTTCGTAGCCCGCCATGGCTGCCGTCGCTGGGTTGGTTCCATGCGCCGAATCCGGGATAAGAACCTTCCGTCGCATCCGACCTTGCTTCAGGTGCGCCGCCCGTACCATCAGGATGCCGGTCAATTCGCCATGAGCGCCGGCGACGGGTTGCGTTGATACACCTGGGAGGCCAGTGATCTCGGCAAGTTGCCGTTGGATGCCATGGAGAACTTGAAGCGCGCCCTGCACGGTTGCAACTGGCTGCAGTGGATGCACGTTACGGAACCCTGGTAGGGCAGCCACATTCTCATCAATCTTGGGGTTGTACTTCATCGTGCACGAACCAAGTGGGTAAAACTCGCTCTCGATCGAGTAATTCCGCTTGGACAAGCGCGTGAAATGGCGAACGACATCGAGTTCGCTCAATTCCGGCAGAGGCAACTCATGGCGTCTCTCGCCCGCCGGAATGATCTCCCCAATGTCAATCTCGGGCACATCAATCGCCGGCAACTTGCCCGCACGGCGTCCCCTGACACTCTTGTCGAAGACTACCGGCACGCCTTCCTGCCGTCCCGAGAAGATACTGTTGCCTGACCCTGGGCGAAGCTGGGCGCTCGCATGTACCGAGGCCACCGCGTGTTCGGTCGTCGTCATCATCCTGTCCTTCCGGCACTTTCGCCGTCAAAGGGATCCGAGCACATCAACCAAGCGGTCGATGTCGGACCGGGGGGTCACTTCGGTGCAGCAAAGAAGCAGCGAGTGTGCAAGCGCCGGGTCTTCGAGGCCAAGATCATAGCCACCGACGATTCCGGCTTTCAGCAGGGCTTCGTTCACTTGCGCCGCCGGCTTCGGACAGCGAACTGGGAACTCGTACAACCAGGGTGCCTGCGACTGAACCACGTATCCCGGCAATTGGGAAATTCGTGACGCGAGGTAATGCGCCTTCTGGATCGATTGCTCGGCTACTTCACGAAGTCCCACCGGTCCCAGATGGCAAAAGTAAATGGTTGTGGCGAGGGCAATCAGTGCCTCTGCCGTGCAGATGTTCGAGGTGGCCTTCTCGCGCCTGATGTGCTGCTCACGGGTCGCAAGTGTCAGCACGAACCCCTTGCGCCCGTCGCCGTCAATTGTGGAACCCACAATACGCCCCGGCATCTGGCGGACAAAGTCCTTCCGGCACGCGAACATGCCTACCAAAGGCCCGCCAAAGTCAACTGGACCTCCCGTCCACTTTCCCTCCCCAACCACAATGCCGGCACCATATGCACCGGGCGGGCGGATCACACCAAGGGAGACTGGGTCAGCAATGACCACCAGAATTGCCCCAACCGCGGACAAGGCGTCCGCAAGTCCCTCGACCTGTTCCATCCAACCAAGGAAGTTCGGCTGCTGGATGATCATGCACGCAACGCTGGCGTCAATCCTCGAAGAAAAGTCAGTCACCCGGCCAAGCGTTCCGTCTGGCCGTGCCGTAAACGCGGACACCGTCTCCACATCAATGTCAGGCCCTGATGCGTACGTGGCGAGCACCTCGCGGTAGCGAGGATTGACCGTGTCGAGAACCAGTACACGACGACGCCGGGTCAATGCGCACGCCATTCGAGCGGCCTCGCCCGTCCCAGTCCCTGCGTCATAGACCGAAGCATTGGAGATGTCCATGCCTGTCAAGGCACACACAATGCTTTGCCACTCATACACTGCCTGTAGGGTCCCTTGCGAGACCTCCGGTTGATACGGCGTGTATGACGTCAGGAACTCACCCCGAGAGATCAGGTGCCCGATAGCCGCAGGGACGAAGTGGCGGTACGCCCCCGCCCCAAGAAAGCTCGGGACCCTTTCCAGATCAAGGTTGGTCTCCGATAGTTTTCTCAGCAACTGCCAGGTCTCTAGTTCGCTCAATCCCGGAGGGAGATCAAGGTCAGGACGGTAATGTTCCGAAGGGAGATCTTCGAACAGTTGATCAATCGTCGAAACACCGATGCGCCTCAGCATCGCGTCACGTTCCGCCGGTGTAGTGGAAATGAATCCGCTCACGGCACTCCTGCTCCTTTCACATTCCGCCCCTCTTTCACCACAATCCTCACAAATCCAGCGAGACGCCGACCCGAGAACTCAGTGCTCAGTGAACCGTTTCGAGAAACGCCGCATATGCATCAGCATCCATTAGGTTGTCAAGGGGTGAACTAGCTGTACCCCTCACCCTGAGCATCCACCCCGCCTCATACGGATGATGGTTCACAAGGTCGGGTTCATCGCGCAGACGCTCATTGACCTCGACGATTTCGCCAGTGATCGGTGCGTACAGGTCCGATGCCGCTTTCACCGATTCGACAACTCCAAAAGACGTGCCCTCTGAAATGGACACACCAACTTCCGGCAATTCGACGAATACGACGTCTCCGAGCGCGTCCTGCGCGTAGTGCGTGATCCCAACGACATAGGTGTCACCATCCTTGCGGACCCATTCGTGTTCACGTGTGTACCGGCAATCTGTTGGGTTCGTCATTTAGTACCTACCTGCACGACTTTCGGACCATGAACGCCTTCAAAGGCAGTTCTCGGCCAATTTCAACTTCTCCCTGGCACTCGCCAGAACCATCTGGAGCACGTTTCCCGTTCAACCGCAGTCAACCAGGCTGGATCGCTACCCGACGCTTTCCTTGGGCACGTTTGTAAAACGGCATCGCCACAACACGCGCATTCAGGCGACGCCCGCGCACTTCAACGCAGAGGTGCTCGCCCTCCACTGCTTGGGCCACTGGCACAAAACCCATCGCTATTGACTTCCGGAGTGTTGGGGATGGCCCGCCGCTTGTCACCTCGCCAATCACTTCGCCAGAAGGGAGCAGGATTGGATGACCCATCCGCGCAATGCCCGGCTCAGTCAACTCAAGTCCGGTCAAGGCCCTCGCTCTTCCCGCAGCTTGCACCGCCTTCAGCGCTTCCGCACCGATGAATAGACCTTTCTCGAAGCGAATAACACGGTCCAGACCAGCCTCATACGGGTTCACCGATCGGTTCAGTTCATGTCCGTACAACGGCATTGATGCTTCAAGCCTCAAGGTGTCGCGAGCACCAAGTCCGCACGGAGCAATCCCCAATCCGGCACCAGCTTCCAAAAAGGCGTTCCAGACAGCGCCCGCGTGAGACGAATCAAACGCAATCTCATAGCCACGCTCACCGGTGTATCCGGTCCTTGCGACAAGCGCATCAACGCCGGCAACATGCGCACGCATTACCCGGTAGTAGCCAAGACCTGACACGTCGGTATCGGAACACCGTTGCAGGGTTTCAAGCGAGCGAGGCCCTTGCAGGGCGAGCAGGGTTCTTTCGGCACGGAGCAGCGTCAGACTGACCCCATCAGCACGCATGCTCCGCCCGCCATCCGTTGAATGCGATTGCATCCACCCGAAATCGATATCAGTATTGGAAGCGTTGACAATTACAAGAAAGTGCTCACCATCAATCCGGTAAATGATGATGTCGTCGATCACGCCGCCATCATCGGCGCAAAGAAAAGAGTACTGGGCCTGACCGTCCTCCAGGCGCGACACATCACCAGGGGTGAGCCACTGCAGGTACTCCAACGCGTCCGTCCCGGACACATCGATTTGGCCCATGTGCCCGATGTCAAACAGGCCAACGGAGTTGCGAACGGCATGGTGCTCCGCAAGCACGCCCGCCGGGTACTGAACCGGCATTTCCCAGCCACCGAATGGAACCATCCGGCCGCCCAACGAAATGTGCGTGTCGAAGAGCGGCGTGCGTCGGAGCGGTTCGCCCCGTGGGTTCTCCGTCACGGCTTCCTCTCATTTCGAAGCGCTGAACTCACCGTTCCAGATGATACGACGCTACCCGACCCTCGGGTGAAGCGCCCCACATGCGTCCCGCCGATCAAACCTGTACCGGGCGCAGTGCTATTGAAACCGCGGCCACCGTTCAGCGGAACCCAAACCAACCTGCTACGAACGTGACATCGGATAACTCACAGGCATACTTTGGCAGATGAACGTAGCAATGAGCCGACCAATGCACCGAGTGCGGATCCTCGCGCTCGATATCGACGGGACCACCATCCGACCCGATGGCACGATATCGACGCGAGTGAAGCAAGCGATCCAGAGCGCACGCGCGGCCGGTATCCATGTAGTGCTCTGTACCGGACGGGCGTTCCACACCGGCGTGGCACCTTTGGCGTCATCAATCGGTCTCAACATTCCGCGCGACGGCGAAGCCGATCCTCAGGCAATCGTGAACAACGGCGGCGCGTCCGTGGATCTGACCACGGAACGCGTGAGATGGGAGCGCCTCATTCCAGAAAGGCACGTCGGACGTATCCTCGACGCAATCATGAGCGCCGGTGCAACCCCTCTCGTTGAACAAGCGCCTTCGGATGGCGGAAACATGTTCACTTGGGCAGACCACGTGGCCCACCCCGCCGCCAAACTGTTCGCACACGCGTGGATGCGGATCGACGACATTGTCGCGGTGGAGCCGGAAGTTCTGTCCCGCGTCGCGGTCCGCACCGGTTGGCTGGGCGCATGCGGTGATTATCTGACGACGCAACGCGCGCATGAGCAACTGGTTCTGTTAGCGGGTGGTGATGCGGAGTTCGACGTCTTCTGGTCGGCTGAGTGGCTCGCGCCAGACAACCCGAACCATGTTGCGGGCGTGCGTCCCCTCGGCGTCAACAAATCCCGTGGGCTCGCGACCTTCGCTGCCGAGTTGGGCACCGGCCTTAGCGCCTGCGTTGCCATAGGGGACGAGATGAATGACTTCGAGATGCTCCGTGATGTCGGCTTCGGTGTGGCAATGGGTCAGGCACCAGAGCGCCTCAAATCTGTCGCCAAGGCAATTACTGGTTCCAACGCAGAGGACGGTGTCGCCCATGCCATCGCGAAGTGGGTCCTGCCTTTCGCGTGAGAGACAGGCCACACCCTCAATTAGGCTAAACCAACGTGGGTGATCTCCGCTTCAAAGAGGACCGGGGAAACCTTACCCTGAATATCCAGTCAGTTCTACATACCCGCGCCCGGCGTACCTTCCAGTGGTGGTGTCGCGGAGCCTGACCGTGCCTTCCCAGTACGTCACCCCCGTACTAGCGGTCGTGACCAACTCTTGGTCACGAACGAGCGATGTCCATTCGTGGTCAATGCCCTGCGATGGCACAGCCACCCTCCACGACGTCGGGTAGGTGTAGCCAGTTCGTCCGCTCTTCCACATTTCGGTGCCGCTCACCGAAAACGCCTCGGGACCGATATGGACACCCGTGCCATCGCCGAGTACGAGTGTTCCGTAGCTCAGCACTACCTTGCCGGTTTCATCACGGACCATGGAGATTGTCAAGTCGCGGCCGTCGGCAAGGTGCGCAGAGAACCAGTCCCATCCACCCCCGCCTAGCACGAGGAAATCTCCCCACTGGTGATCCATCCAGCCAGTGCCTCGGACTTTTGACGTCGCGGAGCCAAAGCCGAGTTCTCCCGTGATGGCCATCCGCGTTCGCGAATAGTAGTACGAGTAACCAGCCGGTCCAAAGTCAATGAGCCCTGCGAGGCCTGGAGGGTCACCATCATGGAGCACGGCAGGCCGCTGACCCGACAATTCGAGATCAATGCGGTATCCCGGCCCTGCCGCCCACAAGCGGTCGCGCCCATCGACGCCCCGCATCCTCCAACCGCCAAGCGAAAGGTCAAAGCCACCTCTCTCCGGGCCCCGCGACACGATACCGCCTGGACGATCAGTGGGAGCGAACGACAACGCCGGCATGTTCGCCACCGGGATCGCCGATGCAGGTGGACGCGGATCCGCATCGGGGAGGGCAATCTTGGTCGTGAGGGGGAGGGCAGTCTCGGAAAGGGCAATCTCCACCCGTTGGTCGTACGCGAAACCTCCGCCGTCAACGTCGGTCAAGGCAAAGTGCGCCGCATACCCGGGAGGCCGGTCACCTCGGATCCCCCGGAATATCACGAATTCGAACCCGAATTCGCGCTCATCCGCATACGGACCGTCATCGCCACCTTCATCAGGCAGCCTGAAAGCCTGTGGTTCCGCCCCAGACGCCGTTGGGAAGTCTTTTGCCGGCGCGTAGAGGTGACCGGTGTAGTACCACCATTCGGCGAGTACATCGTGAGGACCCTCGTCTTGAGGAAACCGAACCGGGGGTAATGTCCGGACCGGAGGATCAGGCGCGCGCGGAACCACGATGGTTGGCACAGGCGGAGTTGTGCCGACCCCCGGCACGCTACAACCTGCCCCAAGCATGGCAGCGCCCATGATCGTACCGAGGGACCGTTTAGTACGGCTGATCCGCGACATCATGCAGTTCTTCCTCTGTGTACTGGAAGTAGTCACGTGGTCAATGATCAACGACCGGAGGGTCGTTGGTCACCGATCCATGCGCCGTTGCGAGAACCGGAGGAAGTTCCGTGGATGGCCCCATGATCCGGGCGAGCCAGGAAGGCAGCCACCAGTTCCATGCTCCTAATAAATGGAGTGTTGCTGGAACCAACAAGCCTCGCACCAGTGTCGCGTCGACAAGTACGGCGAGGGCGATCCCAAGTCCGAGCGCCTTGATCTGCACGACGTCCGCGGCAAGTGAGAAAGATCCTGCCACGGCAACGACAATAGCCGCAGCGCCAGTGATGACCCTTCCGCTAGCCTGGAGTCCAACGGTGACACTCCGCGCGTTGTCACCAGTCAAAAGGAACTCCTCACGGATCCGGCTTAGCAGAAAGACCTCGTAGTCCATCGATAGACCGAACAAGGTGCAGAACAGGAGGATCGGCAATGTCGCCTCTACGTAACCCATCTGCGGGAACGCGAACGGTGCCGGTAACCCGGCAAGAAGGCCCATCTGGAAGACTGCCACGAGTGCCCCATAACTGGCACCAAGCGAGAGTAGGTTCATGAGAACCGCCTTCAGCGGAAGTAGAACCGACCGGAACGTCAGAACGAGCAGTCCGTAGGTCGTCACAAGAATGAGAGCGACCACGTACGGGAAACCACCGTACAGCGAGCGGGTGAGATCAATTGCCGAAGCACTCACCCCTGCAACCTCAATGCGCCAACCCGGCGCGGGAACCGTCAGCCGTAATGAATCAACGAGGCCGGCAATCTCCGGCCCGAGCGGGTCGCGCGCCGGAACCACTTGCAACAGAGTTGTGTTGCCGCGGGCAATCGCATTGGCGAGCCCGCGTGCCCACTGATCAGGACTGAGTTCGGGGCGCGCAAAAAGCAACTCGTATTGAGCGCGGGTGAGGCGTGGGTCTAGAGACACCAAACTGTCAACCCTTGCGACCCGAGGATCCTGTTCGAGTGCGCGCGCAAGATCGGTGAGTACTGACAGTTGATCCGGTTCAGTGATCTTGCCGGGCGCGTGTGCCACGACTAGAAGTGGCGACGCGTCGCCCGCATCGAACTCCTCAGCCAGGAGATTTGCCGCACGTCGTGAAACTGAGTCAACCGGAAGGATCCGCGCGTCTGGTGTCGAAAGTCGCGCCGAAAGGAATGGAACGGCGACGCCGATCAATATGACAAGCGACACAAGCAAGACTGGCCAAGGGCGCTTGAGCACCAGTACCGCAACACGTGCCCAAAAGCCATCGGTGCTGCCTTCTTGTGTGTCCCTCCGCCAAATGCGCCATGAGTCAATGCGAGGCCCGAGGACGGCCAACAGGGCGGGAAGCAAGGTCATGGACACAAGAACCGCCGCCGCGACGGCGGCGAGGCCCGCAAGGCCGAGAGACCTAAGAAAATCGATCCGAAAAGTCAGCAACCCTGCGAGGCCCGCGAGCACCATGCCCGCCGAAAAGAAAACAGCACGTCCAGCTGTCGCAACGGATCGCTCGACCGCCTCAGCAGTGGTCGTGCCACGGTCCATCTCCTCACGGAATCGACTGACCAGAAAGAGTGCGTAGTCGGTTCCGAGACCCAGTGCGAGCATGCTTGACAGATTGAGCGTGAATACCGACATGTCTGCCGGAAAACTCAGCGCTAAGATGCCCCCAAGTCCAAGGACGGTCGTCGCCACACCGGCGATGACCGGGAGTGACGCCGCCACAACTGATCCGAAGACCAGCAAGAGGGTCAGGGCGGCGATTGGCAGGGTGACGAGCTCCGCACGTTGCAGGTCGTCGGTAGTGGCGTTCTGCAAGTCCCTGAAAAACGATTCTGCGCTGACGACTAGTGTCTCGACTGAAACGCCATTGCTATCCGGGACGGTGGCCGCCCGCTCGAGTTCCAGCAGTTGCGCCCCACCAGACCCTACCGCCGTGTCAAGCGTGACCAGCGCATAGACGGTTCTTCCTGACCGGCCAACCTGTCGGCTGTTCAGTTCCGGACTGATGACTTGGCGAACACCCGAGACCGCACTGACCCGGGCGATTGCGTCGCCAATCAGTCGTCTCGAGCCGGGTTCTACATATGCCTGTCCCGATGTGATCCTGAAGAACAAGGCAGCAGTGTTCGTTGGAAACTCGAGGTCGTTTCGGAGCGACGCCTGAGCCTGCGATGACGGGAGCGTTGCATCGTCGAAACCACCTGTCCGGAGACGGGATGGTAGGAACGGGAGTAATGGGAGAAGCAAGACTATCGAACCAAGCCACAGCCACAGAACAAGCCGACGGTGCCTGTCCATGGCACGCCCCCAACGGGCAAATGGCGAGCGGTCAATCGTAGGTGTTGTCATGAGCTAGCCAGCAAGAACACAGTTGGGAGGCTCTCGACCTCAGCAATCACTGGGATGCATAAGATTGCGATCGGCGAAGCCTGTCAGCCACCTAACCCTAACAGCCACATCCGACCGGAAACGGCCCACGGCATTACGAAAAGGCACAGTTTTACCGAGGAACTTGATGGGCATCAGCGGCTCTGGATTACACCGAGTGCGAGCACGGCTACGCCCCGGAAGCGGTTGGGTGAAGAAGAAAACCCAGAGAAACTGGTTACTCCGCCGGGCGGACCATCGTCAACGATTCGAGCAGGAGCGAAGCGAGGTCGGCCTGTGGGGAACCGGGCGCGAGTTCAAGCACCCTTCCCAGGGAAGCCCGCGCAGCCTCAGCCTGATTGAAAAATACCGCGTACCTGCCTAGGACGAGGCACGCGTGCGGATTGTCCGGATCGATCGTCGCAGCCGCCCTTGCGAACGGCACCCCGCGGTAGGCAGACCCGACCGCCTGAGCCGGATCGATTGACCTGAAAACTTCAGATGCCTCAAACCACCCCGTTGCCAACTGAACCAGAGGTTGAAGGCCGAGCGGCTCGGTCTCATGCCATTGCCTCGCAACCTGGATGAGCAGGTGCGCCATCCCAAGGACGACGGGGATGTTGCCCTCAGACTTTGCCTCCTCGATGGCACTCGTGAGCCAGCCGCATCCGAACTGCAGGAACCGGGACGCTCCAGCCGGGTTCCAAACCACACCGTCAGGCAGGGCCGTGCCTGGCACGGGTGCCGGCGCCGAGGCGTTGAGAAGCGTGACTGCCTGCATCGCGCTCAACGGCAGACCAAGTCCCTTGCCCGGTTCACTGGGTGCGACTACTGGCAGCCATTCTGGCAACGGCCACCCATAGAGTTCCTCTGTTTCTTCAACCTGAGCGCGCGATAGCCATAGAAACGCCGGTGCGGTCTCCGGTCCATGGTCGGCGGCAGCTACCTCCTCAGGGGCATCATCGGTTGCCGTGGGGCCCTCAGTCGCCAGCTGTTCAATGCTCGCGCGCTCAACCGCGGCAAGGGCTTCGCAAGCTAGCGCTCGGCGAGAAGGGTCGGTCTCGCAGATGAGGACGCCGTCAAGTTTCACACCAGACGTCAGGTGATCGAACAGCGCCCGGGCCAGCGCGGCAGCCATGATCGGAGGCGCTTCGCTTCCATAGCCCGGGCGCACGCCGATCAGAGATAGCGATGTGCCCGGGGCGCCTACCGAGGCCACGACTGCCAGACCATTCCTCACCGCCGCGTACACCGTCTGCGGTGAGGCGGGGATTCGATTCTCTAAGGTCCCGCGCACTGGATAGACAGAGGTGACCACGTTGATCACCGCCTGCCGCGCAACCTCATCAGCCAGTCCGTAACCCCGGATCGGAACCGCCGCACCGGGAGGAATCCCCGCTTCGTCAGCCTGGGCGACGGCGGCACGCAAGTCGGTCGCGTATTCGTCACCTGCCCGGGCCATGATCACGCTCGCGACACTCCCGGGTTCTGGGACCAACCAGTTGTTTGTTGACACCAGCATCGTCGGCGTGGGCGCATCGACCAGCGGCAATGGCACGACCGCGACCGCGGTATTGCCAAACTGAAAGACGGCATCCGGCGTGATTGACATACGAAAGGCCCCCGAAATGTAGCCCGAACGCAACTCGGGCCTGTTGGTGTCACCGTACCACTCAGGAACGACCTTGCCGCCGCACGCGCCTGCCCTGGTGTGAAAGGCACTTAGGGAACCAACCGCCGCGCCTTTCCGAGGGTGCCAAGCGAAACATATGTATATCTAGTGGCGATGGGTGACGGGGGCGGACGCTTGAACCTACCAGCGCTCGATGCCCCCCCAACGGTACGGCAGGATCTGATCGACTGCAGGGAATGCCGGAAACGGCTTATGGGGCAATGTCTGGTACCAGTACGCTGTCGACGACCAGTCCCCCTCCTTGTCGTTCGCATGCCCGTGCTCAATGCTGAACAACAAACTCTTCGTGAAGTGGATGGGGTCTTCAATGTGAAATCTATACTGGGAGTGCTTACCCGTGTAATCGGAATTGGTTTTGAAATGGTAGCCGTAGTACGGAGTGGCAAATGTCTGGTTCAGGTTGTTGTAATTCCAGGCACCACAGAAGTAGTCTTCGGTGCCGGTTCCGTGAAGTCGGGGTGGCCACGCTTCACCGTCGATGAAGAACATGTCGTCGCCCTCGCCCCACCACCCCGGGGTTGGTAGGTCCACGTCAATGTGACACCCCACGTAGTGGCCTCGGCCGACTGCATCTAGCACGACGTAGTTGTCCTTGCCAGTGAAGTTGAGCCGTTCGCGCTGCCCGTTCCGGTCTCCCCATCCGTCCGGTTCGACCACGGTCGCCGGGTTCTCACGACGCCACTGGCAGTGGAACCGCCCCATCTGGTCAGCATCATCGAGGCGATCGTACGTCTCGAAATCGACATAGTAGTAATAGATTGCCGTTTCCTCGGACTCGTTCGTCACGGTAATCCGGGCATGCCGGGCGAATGGCATTGGAAACCAGCAATTCAGCGCACGATCGAAAAACTGCAGTGGGAGACTGACGAAGTAGGCACGTTGGCTGTGCCCCAACCCGAAGAAGTCACCGACTGGCGCCTCGACGTTCGGTGTCTCCGAACCATCCCAGTACATGCGGAGGACAAGCTTCCGCAGGTGCATAGGATCCTTGCACGCAATCGTCGTCCAGATATGCGTCACGCATCCAGCACCCTCGTGTTCCATGAGCGTCGCCGTCTGGCCCGGCGCAATGTGCAGACGGTCGTCATTTCCGCCTGAACGGTCCCAGCTTGACGCCCGGTTTGACCGCGCATCCCGTAGGCGCGCCAGGTCTCTCAGTGATGATGAGCCCATCTTCATGTCAACATTCCCCCTCCCGTTTATGTAGCACGGTGTCATACCATCAAGACGCGAGTGACGTACGCATCCGGCAAATCACCTCATCCGTGAACGCATCCAAGTACGCCTGCCCTCAAGGCTCTGCCGTTCGGATCGCGTCCGGGATTGCCCCCGCGCACCCTTCACGCATCTTCAACCCCGCTCACCTGACGCCGTCTGTCCCAACATAGTCGAGAACTCCCGCGTCCGCCAGCAGCATCGCCAGCGGGTTGGCCAGGGTCCTTTCCTGCCGACGTGGCCCAGTTCCGTGCGGGGCT
>SXGU01462180.1_pt1 | contig 71838 bp, 51 predicted proteins | sample 3174531 | NCBI WGS metagenome assembly SXGU01 (sample SAMN11356863, study PRJNA531348) | freshwater metagenome | isolation source: freshwater sample F1-140 | place: China: Fuxian Lake, Yuxi | collected 2017-12-25 | reverse complement strand
TTCGCCGTCGATGAAGGTGATGGCGCTCTGGCAGGCGCCGGTGTTGCCGTAGCCGTCGTCCAGGGTGATGTAGCCGGTCTGGGCGCGCAGGGCGCTGATATCGACGGCGCGTTCGTTTTCGGTGCCGACGACGACGGGTAGGTCGACCGTTTTGTCGCCCAGTTGCAGGCGGGCAGTTTCGGGCATCTGCGGTTCTCCTCTTATTTAATCCAGGTCATGTCCTCGCCGCGCACCAGGAAGGAGCGCTCGTCCCAGCGGCCCGGCCGTTCCACCGGCCACAGGCCCGACTCTACCGCTACGTCGAGCGGGTTGGCCCGCGTCTGCAGCGGCAGTTTCACCCGCTCGCGCATACGCGCCGACTCGTACACCCCCATCATGATCTCCAGCGCCGCCTTGCCGTGTTTGGCCTCGCCGCGGTAGTCCTCGATCTTGCCCTCGATCCACTCACAGATGGCATAGGCCTGGCGCACGAAGGCGTCGCCATAGCCGGCGCGGGTCTTCTCGGTGGGCTCGAAGACCTGCCAGCCGGCCTTCTTCGCGGTCATGTACTTGAGGCTGTTGTCGTTGATCTCCATCATGCCTTCGGTGCCGTAGATCGAGCAGTTGATACCGCCCCAGGTGCCCAGCTCGTTTTCGATGACGCCTTCGACGCCGTTGGGGAAGCCGATGATGCCGCTGCAGCGGTCCTCGACGCGGTGGCCGAAGATGTAGTGGTCGGTCTTGCGCTCCACCTGGCCCATCACCCACTCGGCCTGGGGGTCGCCCTGCACGTAGCGCTGAAAGTCGATGCAGTGGGTGCCCCAGTTGAGCATGCCCTGCAGAACAGTGGACCACAGGCGGCGCGGTTGGCCGATGGCCCCGTCCAGCAACAGGCGCCGGGCTTCTTCCCAGGCCGAATAAAAGCGCCGTTGATGGCCGATGGCCAGTTTGACGTTGTTGCGCTGGGCGGCGATGATCATCTGTTCGGCCTCGCCCAGAGAGGCGGCCATCGGTTTCTCGCACAACACCAGCGTCGGCTTGCGGGCACAGGCGGCGACGGTCATCTCGGCGTGTTGCGGGTCCCAGGAGCAGACGCTGACGATATCGAGATCCTCCTTGTCGAGCATCTCGCGGTAGTCGAGGTAGCGCTTGGCCGGGGGGACGCCGAAATCCTCGCCATAGACTTTCAGCGACTCGGGATGTACGTCGCCCAGCGCGACGATCTGGGTGTGCTCGCATTCGCTCCAGCCCCGCCCGTGTTCGCGGGCGATGCGGCCACTGGCGATCACGCCGACGCGGTACTTGGCTTTTCTGGGGGGGCGGGCCTTGGTGGCGGCAGTTTTGCCGGTGCGAGGTTTCGGGGACACCGCAGGCTCCTTTCTCAGGCGTGCAGAGGGAAGGGGATTTTTCACTCGATGAGTCAAGATTGCAGGATGAATCAAGATAGTAGACTGAAAGAGGGGTGCTGTCAATGCCGGCCGCAGGCGCTCCCGCACGGCAGTGGAGGGGCTATCTAGGCGCCGGCAATTGCTTAATATATCGCCATGCCATTCCGAGGCGAAAAAGGCAAAGCCAGCCTGGTGCTGTGGCTGGTGCCGCCCCTGCTGGCGGGTGCGGGGTACGCCCTGTGGGGCCATGGGCTGGTGCGGGGTATGTACGAACAAACCCTACCGCTGGCGGCACTGAATCAGGTGTTCAAGCGTCAGGCGTTGCACCCACTCTCCTATTACCTGGCCAAGGCGGACCAGGCGGTGTGGGGCCTGCTCTTCCTGTACCTGGTCGCCGGGGGACTGGCCTGGGGCGGCGCCTGGCTGCGGCGCCGCTGGCCGGGGGTGTTGGCGGCCCAGCCCCTGTGGGGACTGATGCTGCTGGCCACGGGTTGCTACGGGCTGCTCTTTCTGCTGCAAATCCCGCTCTTCCAACTGTTGCCCCACTGGTTCTGGTCGCTGGAGCTGACACCTCTGCCCTGGTGGTGGCTGGGCCTGCCGCTTTTGCCGCTGGCCGCCTGGCTGGTGTTTGCGGTGCTGGGCCAGCCGGGCCGGGTGGGGCGGAATTTGTTGCTGCTGATCCTGGGCGGCTACCTCCTGCAACACGATCTGGCCTGGATGGAGGGCCGCGGTATGGCCGGCCTGAGCGACCGGCTGGGCGGCGAGGGCGGGCATGGGCGTCTGGTCCAGGCTGCGGTGAGCCAGCCCAGTGCCTGGCGGGTGCTCACCCAGTACGAAGGGTTGCTGGCCAGCGGGGAGTTAGGTCCCTTCCCCCATGCGACCAGGCCGCCTGGCCAGTTGCTGTTCTTAATGGGCATGGACCGGCTGGCTGGCTGGCTGGATCCAAGTGCCCCTGACCCGGCCCAGCGCCTGGCGCGGTTGGCCGCCTGGGTATTCCCGCTGCTCGGCTGCCTGGTACTTGTCCCCCTGTTTTACCTGTGCCGGCTCTACCTAGGCGAAACTGCGGCCTGGATACCGGTCCTGCTCTATCTCGTGGTGCCCAGCACGGCGCTGATCACCCTGCACCTGGACCAGTGCCTGTTCCCGCTGGTGGCCTGGAGTTGTGTGGGGCTTTATGCCTGGGCCCTGCGCCGGGACCGGGCGCTGGCGGCGCTGGGGGCGGGGGTAATCTTTTATATTGGGCTCTTCCTGTCCTTTGGCCTGGTGGCTCTGGGCGGGGTGCTGGGGGGCCTGCATCTCCAGGCGGCCCGGGAGGCAGGGCGGAGCCGGTGGTGTGTGGCCGCACTGGCCGGGGCGGGTTTTCTGGGCTTGGCCCTGGTTTTCCAGGGCGGGTTTGACTACGACCTGCTGGTGAGTTACAGCCGGGCCCTGGCGGCGCACCAGCACTTCAAGGTCGGGGACTGGGGTCCCGGCGAGGTGTTCTACTGCGCGCTGCTCAACCTGGTCGAGTACGGGGTGTGGTGCGGGCCACCCCTGGTGCTGCTCTGCGGGGCGCAGTTGCGGGTGCTCAGTGCGCGGTGGCGGGAATGGTCCTGGGGGGCAGAGGAGTCCTGGGCCCTGGCCCTGGTATTAACCGTGGGCGGGTTGGCTCTCTTTGGCAGAACCGCTGGGGAAACGGCGCGCCTGTGGCTCTTCCTCTTGCCCCTGGTGCTGGTGGTTGCCGCCCAGTTCCTGGCCCGGATGGCCCCGCCGGGGCGGGAGCGGGCCGTGGCGCTGGTGGTGGTTCTGCAACTGCTGGTGGTCCTGGTGCTGAAGCGCGGTCAGGACTTTTTCTGAGCGGCCGGAAAAAGTTGTCCGGCCCCGGGGCGTTTGCCTATATCCTAAAGCAGAGGGGCTAGCGCCCCGCCTGCGGCCTTCAACCCACGGAAAGTACCTCGCTCATGTCTGTGCCGACTCCGAACCACGACGCCCTGGACATCCCCGCCCAGCAACTGGCCATCCGGCTTTCGCTGGCGGTGGGGGTGCTGATGTTCGTGGGGAAGACCTTTGCCTATCACCTCACGGGTTCGGCAGCCATCTTCTCGGACGCCGCCGAATCGGTGGTACACGTGGCGGCGGTGGGGTTTGCCGCCTTCAGCCTCTGGTTCAGCCTCAAGCCGGCCGACAAGAGCCATCCCTACGGCCACGAGAAGATCAGCTTCTTCTCGGCCGGCTTCGAAGGGGCGATGATCGTGGCCGCCGCGGTGGTCATCCTCTTTTCGGCCGTTGGCAAGTGGATGTCGGGGTTACACCTGGAAAGGCTGGGGGAAGGCACGCTGATCGTCGGGGGGGCGGCGCTGATCAACGGCGGGTTGGGGTGGTACCTGGTCTGGCTGGGCAAGCGGCAGGGATCGCTGATCCTCGAAGCAAACGGCAGGCACGTGCTCACCGACTTCTACACCAGCGTCGGGGTGGTCGGCGGGTTGTGCCTGACCTTGTGGACGGGCTGGCTGCCCTTCGATCCCATCCTCGCCATCCTGGTGGCCCTCAATATCCTCTGGTCGGGCGGCAAACTCATGCGCCGGGCCTTTGCCGGGCTGATGGACGAACGGGACGCACAGCTGGATGAGACGGTGCGCGGGGTGCTGGCCCGGGCCGTGCCCGGCGAGGTGATCGAGTACCACGGGCTGCGCCACCGGCAGTCGGGCAACAGTATCTTCATCGATGTCCACCTGCTATTTAATGAAGATGTGCCGCTGCGGCTGGCCCACACCCATGCCACCTGGATCGAGGAGGAGATCGCCGCGGCGCTGCTGCCCCAGCAGGCGGTGGTGACCACCCATCTGGAGTGTGTCGAAGGGCACGGCAACCACCACCCGCCCCTGGTGGGCGGCGCCAGCCGCGAGTTGGCTTTTGGCATTTCGGAGGAGGAGCGGCAGGGCTGAGCCCGGCTCAAACCGCCGCACCAGGCTTTGGGCTGCGGCCCGCCAGGGCCACCAGGCCGAAGAAGATCCCGAAGATCAGGGTGAAGCGGCCGTTGATCAGGGCCCCGTCGCTCAGTCCCATCACCCCCATGCCCACCAGGGTGGCGATCATGCCGCCCATGAAGGCGCGCTGGGCCAGGTCGGCGCTGTGGGCAAAGGCGCGGCGCGCCAGGCGCCAGATCCGCCAGCCCATCCAGCCAAAAGCCCCCAATCCCAAGAGCCCCATCTTGAGCAGCAGGGATAGATACAAACTGTCCAGCGAGAGGGTGGTCCAGGTCTCGAAACGCCCCAGCTCCGGATTGAAGTTCAGGTGGGTGAGGGTGGCGCCCTGGCCGTTGCCCACCACCGGGTGCCGGGCGATTTTCTGCAGCGCCGCGGCATAACCGAAGAAGCGGCTGGCCAGGTTGACGCTGTCCTCGTACTCGATGAAGGTGCGCGAGCGGGCCAGGGCATGGGCGCCGATGGAGGCGCCGGTCAGCCGCTGGAAGAAGAAAGCAGTGGCCACCAGCAGAGCGACGATGCCCAAGATGGAGAGCAGAGTGCGCCCCAGCCGGCGCCGCTCCAGGGGTTGGCTGAGGTGGTGCAGCCACATCGAGGTGATCAGCCCCAGGGCAAAGGCCACCCACATCCCCCGGCGCATGGTCAGCACCAGGGCGAGGCCCGTGGGCAGCAGGTAGGCGAAGAGCGACCAGCGCGGGTACGGGCCGCAGTTGTAGAGCAGGCAGTTGAGGGCGAAGAGCAGGGCGATGGGCAGGATGAGCCCGTGTAAACCGGCGACCCGGGTGAAGTCAGTGCCCGTCGATAGGTCTAGGGCGCCGGCGAATTCGAGGATGTATTCGGCGCTGACCACCAGGCCGGCCAGCAGCAGCACGGGCAGGAAGCGTTTTGCCAGGTCGCGCTCCTCGGCGAACTGGGTGACCAGAAAGAAGACGGCGTAGTAGAGGGGGTAACGCGCGTCGCGGACGATCTGCGAGTGCGAGTTGTCCAGCAGGGCCCCGACCAGGGCTGAGAAGACAGCCACTGCCAGAAAGACTAGCACCGGCAGATCGGCGGGGGTGAGGCGCAGGGAAAGCCCGCGGCGGTAGAACAGGTCGATGAGGGCGAAGACCAACACCCCCAGGAAGAGCCCTTCCTGAGGATACAGGCCGCCGGGCAGCTGCAGGGCCAGCAAGACCTCGGCGGGCACCACGATGTTGAAGAAGAAGAGGAGGAGCAGGGCCCGCTGCACCGAGAAGAGCGCCAGGCCCAGGCCCAGGACCGCGGCGCTCAGGACCCAGGTGCGTTCGCCCAGCCACAGCGCCGGCAACACCACCAGCCCCACCTGGGCCAGGCAGACCAGGGCGATGAGCCGGCGGTTGTCCGGGCGCAGCCAGTCCCCGGTAGCCGCCAGGCTAGGCACCGGGGCGCTCTTGCTGGACAAGGGGGGGGGCGATATGTATTCTCATTTTGTATGCACCGTGTGTTTTTAGGCCTTCTCGCCTCGTTGCTGGCCGCCTCGCTCGTGGGCGCCGCCCCGCTGCAGGTGCTCGCCGCCGGCGAGCAGGGCCTGCGCCTGTCCCTGTCCCTGTCCCCGCCCGGAGTGCAGGAGCTGGAACTGGAGGGGAAGCAGGTTCAGCAACTGGAACTACCCCCTGGTTTTTCCCGCCTCGCCGAACCCGGCCAACCCGCCCTGCCTTTTTTCGCCGCGCCCATCGCCGTGCCCCCCGGAGCCCAGGTGCGGGTGGAGGTGGAGGAGGTGCGCTGGCTGCGCCTGGAAGGAGTGGACCTGGCGCCGGCCCCGCGCTACACCGAGGATGAGGACGCGCCGCTGTACGAAATCGATCCCCATTATTATCTGACCGACGCGCCGGTGCCGGCGCAGCTCTTTGGCATCGCTGAGGGGGGGAGCCTGCGCGGGGTGCGCACCTGTATGCTGCGGCTCTACCCCTTCCGCTACAATCCGGTGCGCCGCCAGGTGGAGTACTGCAGCGAGTTGCAGCTGCGGGTGGAGTTTGTGGGCGGCCGACGGCCCAAGGCGGCGCGCCGCGCCGATACCCCGGCCGCCGCGCCGCTTTACCGCGCCCTGCTCAACCCTGTGCAGGCCCCAGGCTGGCGCGAGCAAAGTCCCGCGCCCAAACCCGTGGCCAACAGTGAATGGTACGACCCCTCCCGTCCCTGGGTCAAGGTATACACCGACGAGGACGCCCTCTTTCGCATCACCCCGGACTGGCTCGATTCGCTGGGTGTGGACGCCGCGGCCATCGACCCGCGCACCCTGCAGGTGTTCTACCTGGGCGAGGAACAGGCCGTCCGGGTACACGGCGAGGAGGACGGATCTTTCGAGGCGCTGGACTACCTGCTTTTCTTTGGCCAGTACCGGCGCGACGAGTACAAGGACTTCGAGCACCTCTACGGCCGGCGCAACACCTACTGGCTGACCTGGGGTGGACCTCAGGGCAAACGCCTGCAGGAGCGCAGTGGCGCGCCGGTACATGGGTATCCGGTCTCGCCCTGGAAGTGGACCACGGCCCATTTTGAGCGGGATATCCGCTACAATGCTTTGCCGGTTACCCCACCCGAAAAAGAGGTGGACCACTGGTTCTGGGGCGACGATCCGGTGACGGCGGTCAAAGCCGAGGAACCGGCTTCGCGGATCTATGCCGACTCGCTGCGGCACCGGGCGGAGGGCGAGAACTACGCTGTCCGGATGCGCGTGGCCCTGCACGGGATTTCGGACAACGTCCACCATACGGTAACGCGGTTCAATGGCCAACTGCTCGACGAGCGCATCTGGCGGGGGCCAGAGGAACTGCGCTTCGAGACCGAGATCCCCAGTTCCCTCCTCAAGGACCAGAATCGTGTCCTCCTTCAGGTGTGGGCCGATCAGGGCAGTGTCGATCAGGTGTTTTTCAACTGGTACGAGATCGACTACCGCCGCGCCTACCAGACCTGGATCGGGTATTTCGACTTCACCCAGCCGCCTGGTGGCCAGTCCTATATCCTACAAGGTTTGTACCCGGCCGGCGGCATCGAGGTGTGGGACGTGGCCAATGGCTATTACTTCACCGGCTTCAGGGCCGACTCCACGGCAGCGCTGGGCGCCCATGTTGTTTTTGAGGACAACCCGGCTGACTCGGCCCGGTACGTGGCGGCCGATACCCTGGCCGGTGTCAAGCGGCCCAAGGGCAAGGTGGACCAGCCCTCCTCCTGGCGCACGCCTGGCCGCGGAGCCGAGTACCTGATCATCACCCACGCCGACTTTCTCGAAGCAGCCCAGCGCCTGGCCGCCCACCGCCGCGCAGGCGGCCTGCGTGTCGAGGTAGTGGATGTGGAGGATCTGTACGACGAGTTCTCCCATGGGCAGATGACCTCGGACGCCGTGCGCGATTTCATCAACTATGCGTACTACTCCTGGGAGCGCCCGCCGGTGTACGTGCTGCTGGCCGGCAACACCCACTACGCGTACCGTTCGAGCCGGCCCAGTTTTGTGCCCACCCGTTATTATTTTTCGCGCCGCCGGGGCGAGGCCGGCACGGATTTCATCTACAGCCTGGTGGACGGCGAGGACCAATTGCCGGACCTGGCGGTGGGCAGGCTCTCCTGGCTCAACCTAGACCAGGCCCTGGTGTCAGTGGACAAGACCATCGGCTATGACCAGGCCACCGCACCGGGCGACTGGCGCAGCCGGGCCCTGTACCTGGCCACTTATCACCAGCGCGGATTCTTTGTCCAGGCCAACCGCGAACTCGCCTCCCTCTACACTGAACCACTGGGCATCAAGTCGGTGGAGGTCAACAATCCCGACGAGCTGCCCATCCCCAACCTGAGCGGCAAGGCCTTTCTCGACGCCCTCAACGAGGGGGCATTGCTGGCCAATTTCAGCGGCCACGGCAGCATCGGCACCATGCAGTTCTTCTTCTCCACCCAGTTCCCAGACTGGGACTATCTGAGCCAGGTGAAAAACGGCCCCCGCCTGCCCCTGGTGGTGGCCCTCTCCTGCCTCAACGGTCAGTTCGCCGATCCTTTCGTCTCCAGTCTGAGCGAGTCGCTCACCCTCAGAAAGGAGGGCGGGGCCATCGCCTATATCTCGGCCAGCGCCCAGAGCTTTGTGGCCCAGCACGAACTGCTGGCCGATCGCCTCTTCAACCAGTTCTTCCGGCCAGGCGGCACCCTGGAATTCGGCCCGGCCCTCGACATCGCCAAGGTGCAGATGCTGGCTGCCCATCCCAGTTTTGAGGAGGCGCTCTACACCATGCAGCTGCAGGGGGACCCGGCCCAAAAGCTGGCCCTGCCCAAAGACCCCGACTACGAGGCCCTGGACCTGCGCCTGGACCAGGCAGAGGTGTTCAGCGGAGACACCCTGCGGGTGGAGGCCCTGTTGCGCAACAACACCCGCCTGGGTGGCGACAGCGTACAGGTGGCCCTGCTGGTGCGCTCCCTCCAGGAGGAGGCACAGCCCGAAACCCTGATCTACCGCCAAGAGGCCCCCTTTGCCGGCACCCTCACCCTGGCGGCGGGCTGGGTGGCGGACGCGGTGGCGGGTCCCTACGAACTGGAATTGCAGGTCGATGCGGCCGGGCAGGTGGGCGAGACCGACGAGGGCAACAACCAACACCAGCAGGTGGTGGGGGTGCGTTCGCCGGTGATTCCCCGCTTGCTCTACCCACTCTCTGGGGCGGTGCTGCCGGCCGAAGGGTTGGCTTTGGAGGCCCTGCTGCCCCTTGGCGACGGCCCCTTGGATTGCGAGTTTGCGCTGTCCACGGACCTGATGTTCGCCGATACGGCGACCCTGGTAGCAGGGGGGAGTATGGCGCAGGGCAAGGCCGAGTACCAGCCCCAGGGCCTGCAGGCGGGGCAGGGTTATTTCTGGCGGGCGCGGGTGCGTTCGGGCGGTGGCCTGGGGCCCTGGAGCGAACCGCGCTCCTTCTGGGTCGAGGCGGGTGGGGAGATGCCCCGCTGGCGGCAGCGCGGGGTCCAGTTCCTTGCTGGAGAGGGTCTGGACCTTGAGCGATTGGGCCAGGGTATGGTGCTCTCAACGGCCACCCGCCCCCTGCACCCGGCGGCCGAAACCCGTGAGGCCGGGGTGGCGGTGGCGGGCCTGGAAGGGGCCGGGGTGGTGTGCAGCGACGGGACCTACCTGTACGTCAAGCGGTGGTTCAACGACAAATCCACCGAATACCCCGGCACCGACTATTTCACCCGCGTCGGCAGCGGCTTCAACGGCACCGAGTTCGGCCGGGTCTACGGGGTGTTGGCCGACTCGACCACCGGCGGCATCTCGGCCACCTGGCACCGCGACGGGTTCATCTACAGCGAGATGGGCGACCCCTATTCCCTGGAGCGGATCTCGACGGCCACCGGCAGGAAAGACACCGTCGAGGTGCGCGAAGGCCTGATCGAATGGCGGAGTGGCCAGATCTTCGACGGCCACTTCCTGATCACCTCGGACGGGCAGTACATCTACAACGTCTCGATGAGCTCCGAAGCCGGCAGGCACAACGAGTGGCGGGTGCGGGTCTTTGACCCGGCCCAGAACTGGGCGCTGCTGCGCGATTTCACCTCGCCGCCGACGGAGACAGGGTTCACCTATACCTGGACCGACGGGGTACTGGCCGACGGCGAGCGGCTCTACTTCATCGAGTATCGGGACGGGCGCCGCATCCGTATGGTGGATGGGAACAACGGCCGCCTGCTGGGCGAGTGGCAGAGCGACCAGGATTCCACCCGCATCATCTCGGGCCAGTACGACTGGGTCAACAACAAGGTCTGGTTGGGCGACCTGGAGGGGCCGTGGATCTATAGGTACGAGGGGCTGGGCCGGACCAGTCGCGGCCAGTTGCTCTCGCCGGCCATCGGGCCGGCCGCAGACTGGCAGGGGCTCTCGTATGCAGGGCAGGGAGCCGAGGTGGAGGTGGAGGGCCGCCAGGATGCCAGCGCCTGGCAGGTAGTGCCTGGCTTGGCGTCGGCGGCTGCCGGGCAGACCCTCGATCTGAGTGGGGTATCGGCCGACAAGTACCCCTACCTGCGCCTGCGGGCGCGCCTGCAGGGAGTGGAGTCCCGCCTGGACGAGTGGGCGCTGGATTTTGCGCCCCGCCCCTCGCTGGGATTGGCGCAGGCGCGACTGGATTCAGCTGGCCGGGTGATGGTGGTGGTGCGCAACCTGGGCGCGGTGGAGACCGGAGCGCGCCTGCGCCTGGAGCAGGGGGAGCGCCGCACCCGGGTGCGGGAGGTGAATATAGCGCCCTTGCGGCGGGGTGAGGCCCGCACGGTGCAGCTCGACAGCCTGGCCATGCCACCTCAGGGCCGGCTCTTCACGCGCCTGCTTCTGGCCCAGGCCGATGCAGATCCAGAGGACGATGTGCTGGAGGTGTCGCTGCAGGAGAGCGGGCGGGTCGCCATAGGATTCAGCACCTGGCCAGGTGGCCGGCTCTTGCTCGACGGGGATCCCTTGCCGGTGGGCGGGGGGGTGCTGGTGCGGGCCGCTGGCGAGGGGCATCTGGCCCTGGCCGTGGACGGGGCGCCGGTGCAGCCCGATTCGGTGTGGGCGGGGGCGGGGGTGTTGTACCGGCCTGCGCTGCCGGCCGGGGAGCACCAGTTGCAGGCGCGGCTTTTGCACAATGGCCGCGAGGCGGGTTTTGCCGAATTGCGCTTCCGCCTCAGCGAGGAGTTGCTGATCGCCAATGCCCTGCCCTATCCGCATCCGGTGCAGGTAGGGACCAGCTTCACCTATGTGCTCTCACACGGGGCGCAGGTGAACATCGAGATCTACGCGCTCAGCGGCCGGCGGGTGCTCAGGCTGGGGCCCGTGGCGCAGGAGGCGGGTTTTCAGCAGGTGGAGTGGGATGGCCGCGACCGGGAGGGCCGCCCTCTGGCCAATGGGGCATATCTCTATAGAATCAGCGCCGAAGGACCGCAGGGCCGCGCCGAGTTTCGCGGCCCGTTGAGCGTGGTGCGCTGAGGTGCCTCACGCCTTTTTGCGGATGGTCTCGATCTTCTGGTCGCGTTCGGCGAAGATCTGGTCGCGCACCCGCTTCATCTCCCCCTGAAACTGCTGCTGGTGTTCGGCGAAGGCCTGGGGCTCCATCTCCTTGGCCAGCTTCTGGATCTTGGCCTTGAGGGAGATCTCCTGCTCGGCCCATTTGGCCTCGTACTGTTTCCTGAGCTGGTCGATGGCAGCCACCTGTTCGGGGCTCAGCTTGGTGTACTCTTTGTCCTGGCCCAGTTCGGCGTCGGCCTTTTCCATGGCCAGTTCGAGGGCTGATTTCATGCCTGTCCTCCGGGGTCACAAAAAAATCCCCGGCCGGTGAGGGCTGGGGATCTGGGTGGAGATGGTGTGGTTGCTCAGCTCTTGGTGGTAGTGCCGCTGGAATAAGGGCACTTGGCGCCCTCGGCCTTGGTGCAGTCGACGGCCTCAGTGCTGGTGCTGGCCCCGGCCTTGTCGCAGCTGGCCGCCTCGGTCTTGGTGCAGGTGGCGGCGCTGGCGCTGGTGGCAGTGGCGTCGCCCTTGGGGCAGCTGGCCGAGGCCGCTTTATCACAACTGGTCGCGCCCTTGGGACAGCTGGCGGCCTCTCCCGTGGGACAGTCCTTGGCATCGGTGCTCTGCACCGTCTTGCCGGAGACGACCTGCTGGGTGGCGGCCGGCTGGGTATCGACACTGGCCACAGCCCACTGCAGGGCGGCCACGGTGAGAATTGCGGCGAAGGCGAAACCGATCTTCTTCCTCATGGGATATCTCCTTTTGCACAAAAAGACGCGCAGTACCGCGCAGGGGTTCCAGCAATTATGGTCATAATATACACGCGGGGGTCAGTCGCCGCCAGCAGCCTGGCCAAAGACGTCGACGAAGAGGAAGAAGTCGGAGAAGTCGACGGCGCCGCTGCCGTCGAAGTCGGCGCTGGGCAGCGGCGGCTTCCCGGTCTGAGTGGTGTCGGCGGCAGCCTCCTCCACCTCCAGTTCGCGGCTCAGATCCCCTTCCTCGGCCGAGGAGTAGAGCCGCTTTTCGCCCACCTCCAGGAAGTGGCCATCCTGTAGGTCAAAGGCCCGCAGCCCCCCTTCGGCGAAACGCACCAACCCGAAGCGGGCATCGCTACGCAGGGGGCCGGCGGGGGTCTCGAAGACCACGGTGTCGCCGGCAGTGGTCCAGGCCCAGTCCTCCTGTCCCTCCAGGGCCAGGCGCATCACCTGCCCACCTTGGGCCGAAGGGCTGGAGAGCGCCGGCTCGGCCTGGCCGGTGGCCCGCGGATAGAGCAGGGAGAGGAACTGGACCTCCCTGCCCTGCTGCTGGGCGCGCAGTGCCGTGTGGGTCAACTCCTGCAGGTAGTTGAAGGAGTGCAGGGTATCCACCTCGGAGAGGGTCTGTCCCGGTACTTCGGGCAGATAGGCCAGCAGTTCGGCCCCTGAGCGGGTCCAGCGGGCCAGGTTGCCGCTGCGGCTGTACCTGCCCCCGCTGCTGCCCCCGCCGTTGCCGTGCAGGCGCCACTCGTAGGTGTGGAGCTGGTCGCCGCTCAACTGGTCGGCGATCAGGAAGTAGCGCTTGCCGGGGAACATCACCCGCCGCCGCACCTGCACGCCCTGGTAGGCGGCCCGCACCTCGGCGTAGTCCATCCAGGTGCTGGTGAAGTAGTTCTCGATATAGGCGTCCTCGCCCCCGTCCACCGGCTGGCCCAGCAGGGTCACCAGGGGTGGGCCTTTGCCGTCCACCAGCACCACGTTGTGGTTGCGGCCCTCGTTGACCTTGCCGTGGAATTCGAAATCGATGTACCCCGCGTCCAGGGCCAGCATCTCCCCTCCGGCGTAGAGCACGAAGCTGGTTTCGTCCGGGTGTTCGTGGCCCAGGCCCCGGGAGCGGGTGAGGCCGTGTTCGCCGCGCAGCAGGAGGTAGGTGGCGTCCTTGGACCAGTCGCTGCGGAAGACGGCATCGCCGGCTTCGGGCATAAAAACCGTGGGGTTGCGGGTCGGCTGCTGGGCCGCGATGCGGTCGTCGTACAGGACGATGGCGTCCAGTTCGGAGAACTCGCGCACGTACAGCCCGGTTTCGTTCTGCTCCCAGTCCCAGCGGTGTTCGCCGCCGTCTGCGTCGAGGCCGGCCAGGTAGTGGCCGTAGAAATCGTCGAGGTGGCCGTCGTCGATATTGGGCCGCCGGCCGCTGGGCAGGCGCAGGTTGAGGGACCAGTCGTGGAGCTTCTGGACTTTGGGGAGGGCAAAGAGGTCGGTGCCGGTCAGCCTTTTGAGCGCCCACATATAGGGCAGGTACACGTCGGCGGCATAGCGGTGGTAAAAAGGCCCCTCGGCATAGCCCCCGTCGGTGCCCTCCACCTGGTAGTCGAGGGTGCGGATGACCAGGTCATAGGCCCGCTCGGCCCACTGCTGGGGGGTGCTGCCCGAGAGGCCGGGATGGTCGGCCAGGGCCAGGGCCGCCAGGCCCAGACCGGCGTAGGCCCGCAGATGCCAGTTGTCCAGATGTACGGTGGAGAGGTCGCGCGGGTCGGGGGTTTGGTGCAGGCGGATGGAGAGGAAGCCGAATTTGATGCGGATGCCGGCGTACAGCCGCTGGGCTTCCTCGGCCAGGATGGTGCGGATCAACGCCAGCTTGGTAGTGTCGCTTTCGAGGAAGGAATGGAGCAGATCGTAACTCTGGGCGTACTGGGCGACGATCTCCCCTTCGAGGTGGGGCTGGCCCATGTCGCCGCCGCGCGGGGGGAATTTGGTGTCGGCCAGCAACTCGGCGCCCCGGCGGGCGTAGCTGGTGTCGCCGGTGATCGTGTAGGCGAAGGCCAGGCTCTTGGCCGTGCGCACCTTGGCCCGCTCTTCGGTATAGGTGGCCGCGGCGGCATTGGCCCGCGTGAGGGTGGTGGCCCACCAGGTAGCATAGGGCTGCCGCTGGAGGCGTTCCCGCAGCAGGGGGAGCTGATCGGCGGTGAAGAGCAGCGAGGGGTGCTGCTCGTCGGGCAACTCCAGGCCGGCGCTCAGCGCGGGCAGGGTGCAGAGCAACAGAGTCGGCAGGTGACAGGCGATCCAGGCGCGGCCCTTCATCGCGCGGGCTGGACCGTGCCCCAGCGGGTGAGAAATTTGGGATAGTCGATCACCTGACCGGTGCTCATCGATTCGAGGATGGCTTTTTCTACCTGGAGCACATGCCGGCCGTCCTCCACCGTCATGGGCGGCTCGGTATCGCTGCGGATGGCCTCACACAGGGCCACCAACTCGTCGTAGTGGCCCATGTACCCGTGCGGGCCGCGCACGTCCTTGAAGTGTTCGCCCTGGCCGGTGGGGCTGAAGTCCGGGCCGGAGAAGGTGGTGGAGAAGACCGGGGCGTCGAGGCTGGTGGAAAGATGGCACTCCTTGAAGCGCCGGGCCAGAAAGACGGAGCGATCCTTGCCGAAGAGCTGGAAGGAGTACTTGCCCATCAGCGCGTTGTACGCCCGGCCGTGCTGTATATAGCAGGCCTGTGAGCCGTCGGCAAACTTGAGCGTGGCCACGAAGCTGTCGGCCGGCAGGTGGGCGTCGAGGCCGTAGTACGGGCCGCCGGTGGCGTACACACTCTGCAGGGGCGCCTGGTGGAAGAGGTGTACGATGAGGTCGAGGTTGTGGCAGGCCTGCGCCGAGACGGTGTCGGTGCACTGGCCGTAGGTGATCCAGGGGTTGGGCAGCAGTTCTTTGGCCCGCCGCACCATGGGGGCCAGGCGGTTGCAGAGTCCGATGAGGTATTTGACCCCGGCCTGTCGCACCGCCCGCTCCAGTTCGATGGCGTCCTCGACGGTGACGGCGATGGGTTTCTCCATGAAGATGTGTTTGCCGGCGTGGGCAGCGGCCAGGCCCAGGGCAGGGTGGTGGCGCTCGCCGGTCTGGATCAGCACCCCGTCGAGGGAGGGGTCGGCAAAGAGGCGGGCCGGGTCAGCGGTGGCGTACTCGCCGCCGTGACTTTCGAGGACTTGCTGGGCCTTGTCCTCGGCGGGGTCGGCAAAGGCCACCACCTCCATGCCGGGTACGTGTTTGGCGTTGAGCACGTGCAGCCGGCCCATGCCGCCGCAGCCGATACAACCGAATCTGAGGGTTTTCACGCGGGGGGTCTCCTATCGGGGTTGGGCAAGGCGATAGCTGAAAACGGCCGCGCCGGGTTTGGCGGAGATACGCACCTCCAGACCGGGGCCCATTAGCTCGGCGCCGCGCAGTTGCTGGATTTTGTGGGTATCCAGATCCTCCACCGCGTACTCGGCGGCTGGCTCCAGGCCTTGCAGCCTGAAGCGCATCTTCTTGTCGCTGCTCCGGGTGCGGCGGAAGGCCTGGACGGCGCCCTGGTTCTTTTCGGGCTGGTGAAACTGCCAGGCCATCCAGACTGATTCATCGAGGCTATAGGGGGTGAGGGGATAGTAGTCGCCCAGCAGGGAACCGGAGATGGCGCGCCATTCGGCCAGCAATTTGGCGAAGCGCGGCCAGTCGATGCCAGGCTGGCGCACGTCGATACCCAGGCCAAAGGCCGGGCAGAAGTGGCTGCGCACGTTGTACTCGAGGTGCTGGTCGCGGTAGTAAACCCCCTGGCCGTAGTACGGTATCCAGGAGGAGAGGCCGTAGGTGTGGCACTGGTTGCCGGGGGCGTAGCCGGGGTCGCCCTGGAAGGATTGGTAGTCGCTGCGCAAAAGAGGCACGGCCCGGCGCAGGGTCTCCAGGTCGTTGCGCCGCCCGCCCGAGGCGCACGAATCGATGAACAGCCCAGGGTGGCGCTGCCGCAGGGCGTCCCAGTAGGCCAGGTACCCTTCGACGTGGCGGATCTCGGTGAGGCCCTGGCGCTCGGGGCTATCGGCGGCGCGCCAGAAGGAGAGGGGATCGATGTTGAAGTCCTGGCGGTAGAGATCGATGCCCTGCGAGGTGATCAGGCCGCTGACGTGATCGGTGAGCCAGGCCCGTGCCCGGGCATCGCCCAGGTTGAGCAGGCGCTGTTCACCCGCGGTGCCCAGCAGCCATTCGGGATGGTGCTGGTCGAGCCAGGTGCCCGGTGCCACCCGCTCGGGCTCGAACCAGACGATGGCCTTGAGGCCCTTGGCGTGGGCGTGATCCGTGACCCCGCGCAGGCCGCGCGGGAAACGCTCCGGGTCCGGCTCCCAGGTGCCGGTATTGGGCCAGTTGTCGCCGCAGGGGTACCAGCCGGCGTCCATCCACCAATAGTCGAGCGGCACCCCGTGGTTGAGTAGGGTGTCGATGAAGAATTTCTCGTCGGTCTCGTTGCACTTGAGTCCGGGGAAGAAACCGCCGCTGCAGGAGGCCAGCAGGGGCGGGGGCAGGGCTCCGGCCGCGTCGCGGGGCAGGTTGTGGGCCAGCATCCAGCGCCGCCACAGATTCTGGCTGCGAATTTGATCCCCTTCCCAGAACTGCAACACCACCAGCGGGGTGCGCACCTCTTCGCCGGGTTCGAGCCGGAAACAGGTCAGCTCCTGGCCGGCGCTCAGATGCAGCCGCTCCCCCTCGTCGCGCCGCAGGTGCAGGGCCCATTGGCCGGGCCAGCCGATGGCGGCGATCAGCCCGCGGTGGTCCCACTCCAGGTTGAAGTAGGGGAAGGCCTGGTTGCAGGGCCGGCCACCGACCGGGGCAAAGGTGTGGGTGGTACCGGGGGGCAGGTCGAGGTGGTGGGGCTGGTAGCTGTCGGGGGTGCAGGCATCGCCGCTCCAGTGGTGGAGGACGAACTCCCCCCTGGGCTGGCGGCGCAGGGCGATGTCGAGGGGCCGCAGGTCGCGCACCAGGGGCGAGGGCGAGGCGCTGGTGTTGCCCAGATGGAGGGCCCACTCGACCGTGGGAAAGTCCCCGTACTCGATGGCCCGGCAGCGGAGCTCCAGGCCGGTGGCCGCGTCGGTCCAGGTCAGCCGGTGTTCGCGGCGGTGCTGGCCCAGGTCGAGGGCCGTGGCGGCGAACTGCCATGTGGGCAGGAACTGGTCCGAGGGCATGCCGTCGAGGCTGAAGGAGAAGAAGGGGACCCCGCCTTCCAGATGGCGGGCGAGCCACTGGCGCTGTCGGGCCCGTTCGGCCGTGGTCGCTTGGTTCATGCGGCACCGTCTTTCAGGGCTTGAGGTCGGGGGCCGGCAAAAGGTCGATGCCGGAGTAGTCGGGGCGCACCCGCAGACGGATGCACCAGATGCCGTTGCCGCGGGCGTCCTCGCTGCGGTGCCCGCCGGTGCTCAGGTAGGTGAGGAAGAGGGAGCCGTCGGGCAACTCCATGGCCTTGCCGTACCCGTAGGTGTGGTCTACCAGAAAGCCGTGGTCCGGGGCCGGGGCGATCCAGGTCTGGCCTCCGTCGCGGCTGAAGATGGCGCGCAGGCCGCCGTGCCCGGGGGTGTAGGAGCCGTGCAGGCAGAGCAGGGTGCCGTCGCGCAGGGTGTAGAGGCTGGGGGCGAAGAGGCGCATACCAAAGGAATGAGGGGCGGTCCAGGTGCGACCGCTGTCGCTGGACCAGCAGATATCCCCCTCGGGGCGGGCCATGAGCACCATTCGCCCGTCGGGCAATTGGGCGACGCTGGGTTCCCACAGGTGGTGGTCGGCACCGATGGTGGACAAACACTCCCAGCTCTGGCCCTGGTCCTGGGTGCGGAAGAGTCCGACCTGGTCCGGGCCATCCTCGGGCGGGGTGCCGTTGGCCGCTGCGTACACCGCCCCGTCCTGGCCCAGCAACAGGGGGCCGTTGGCCTCCTCGGCCAGAAAGGGGGAGGGCAGGCGCCGGGGTTCCTCCCAGGTGTGGCCATTATCAAACGAGCGGGCGAAGACCAGGCGCGCCCCGGCTTCCGGGTGGTAGCGGGGATCGCCCGAGGCGGCCAGGGTGAAGAAGCCGCACAGGAGCGGGCCGCCGGGCAGGTCGAGGAAGAAAGGGTGGCGGTCGTCGGCCGGGGTGTCGACGAGGGTTTGGGGCCGGCTCCAGGTGCGGCCCTGGTCCCAGGAGCGGATGGCCATGCAGCGGCCGCCGGTGGGTGCGTCCACCTGGGGCATACCCATCCTCAGCCATTGCTCGCGTTCGGCAGCGGGCTGGCGCAGGGGTGTGGGCAGGGAGGCGTGCCAGTACCCGGCGTTGAAACCCACCAGCCAGGAACCGTCGCGCAGCTGCACCGGGGATTCCCAGCCCACGAAGCCGGCGTAACCGGGGAAGGGCTCGGGCTGGTTGTGATTCGGGCCGACCAGGACGCTGCGGCAGTTGGCGGGTCGAGCCGCCGATTCGCCGCCTGCGACTACCTTTACCGAAACGTTCATCGGGATCACCGCCGTCGAGGGGTCAGGTGGGTGCGGAGGAAGGGGCAGGGGGCGGCGGCAGCAGCAGGGCTGCACCCCCTCTGCGGGGTGCGAATTGCCTATAATAACCGATGTCGATGGTCGGTCCCGATCCCCACCTCGAAGGAAGATACCGCAGTGCGGTTTTGCTGTCCATCAGCCCCAACCCCGATACCCAAGCAGAAGGAGTGTTTCCGATGAAAAACGAGACACGTGCCCCGCGTATGGCCGGCAAAAAGGTGCTGGTCACTGGCTCTGGCACCGGCATCGGCCGGGAGATCGCCCTGGAATTTGGCCGGGAGGGGGCCGAGGTGGTCCTGCACTATTCCCACAGCAAGGAGGGGGCGGTCTCGGCGGTCGAGGAGTTGCACCAACTCGGGGTGCGGGCCGCGGTCTTCCAGGCCGACTTCGCCCGGGTGGAGGAGGTGCGCCGCCTGGGCCAGCAGACCCTGGAGTTCCTGGGCGGGGTGGATGCGCTGATCAACAACGCCGGCATCACCATGAACCGGCCCTTCGAACAGGTGGAACCCGAGCAGTTCGACCGGCTCTACCAGGTGAACGTGCGCGCCCCCTTCTTCCTGACCCAGACCCTGCTGCCGGCCCTGGTCGCGTCTCAGGGGGCGGTGATCAACCTGTCCTCGGTGCATGCCTTTGAGGGCTACCCGGAGCACTCGGTGTACGCCGGCACCAAGGGCGCGCTGGTGGCCTATACCCGCGAGTTGGCCATCGAGCTGGCCCTCAAGGGGGTGCGGGTGAACGCCATCGCCCCGGGCAGCGTGGTGGTAGAGAACCACTACAAGGTGATGCCCGGTCTCGACGTGGAGGCCGGCGGCCAGAACATCCCCTGTGGTTTTGTCGGCGTGCCCCTCGACATTGCCCGGGTGGCGGTGTTCCTCGCTTCGGCAGATGCCCGGTACATCGTCGGCCAGACCCTGATCGTCGACGGGGGCACTACCTCGTGGATGCCCTTTGGCGACGGCTTCCGCCAGCCCATGAGGGTGCAGTTCGGCAAGGGGTACGTGCCTGGATTGTGAAACCGGCCAGGATCCTGGCCGGGGAGTCGCTGTTTCGCCGAGCTGTTGCCCTTCAGCCCGGAAGCACTGAAGGCCCTATCCTGAGCCGGCTGTTATTCCGCCGGTATTAGCGGAGTCGTCGGTCCGGCGCCCACCTCCCCGTACGCCTCGATCTCGCGCACCTGGGCGTTGCGGGTGCCCGGGCCTGCGGTGGCGGCCAGGGCGCGCACCTTGAGCCGGGTCACCTGCACCGGGGCGGCGAAGCGGTGCGCGACAAAGGCCGCTTCATTGCCGCGGATCCGGGCTACCTGTGCCTTGCCGTCTGGACCCTCCAGCTGCAGATCGTAATCCCGCAGTCCGGCCAGGTGCAGCTCCACCCGGCCCACCCATTCGGCCCGGGGCAGCTCCAGCTCCAGCTCGCAGGGCTGCTCGGTATGGCTCAGCCACCATCCCTGGTCGTCCTCCACCCCGTTGATGGCCCCGTAGAAGAACTGCGCGAACCAGGGGGCATAGAACCCCGGTCCGGAGCGGGCCACCCGCCGCCGCTCCAGTGCAGCAGGTTGCCCGGTTTGAGGGTGGCCTCCTCCTGCTGGTGCACCAGGGCAGCGACCGCGGTGGTGGTGGGCAGGGCGCGGCCGGCCGGGTCGGTGGTGTACACATGCGCGGCCCCCTCCTCGAACCCGTCGCTGAAGTGGCCGTCCTGCACGGCCACGCTGCGGCCTTCGCTGAGTACGTCGAGGGCGGCGATGCCCTCCAGCAGCGGATGGGAGAGGGTGGCCTGGCGGGTGCCGGCCTGGTGGTTGGCGGCGATCAGATAGAGATGCCCCCCGGCCTGGCCCAGCCAGGTGATCAGCTCGGCATCGGCCTGAGTGGTGGGTGGGGCCTGCGGGTCGGCGGCGGCGGGTTCGAGGAAACGCAGCTCGCGCCAGATGGCCGGCAGGCCGTAGCGCAGCTGCGGCTCAGGCAGGAAGAAGGCGCTGGTGTACCCGGTGTAACCCCGCGCCCCCATGGCCAGGCCGGCGAGCCACTGGTAGCGCATCACCGCGTACGGATAGGGCGGGTTGCTGCCCATCACCTGGTCGAAGTGGGTCTGGCCCGATGCAGTCCAGGGGGTGAGCATGATGGCCTGCCCCGGCCGCAGCACCTCATGGCAGCGCCGCATGAAGGCGGGCAGATAGCCTGGCTCCGGCGAGTATGGGTCCGGGCTGAGGATATCGCAGGCCCGGTACCCGTGGGTGACGATGCCGTCGAGGGTGTCGTTGGTGATCAGCAGGGGCCGGTACGGGTCCAGCTCCTGCATGAGGGCGTAGATCGCTTCGAGATACTCGGCCTTCGCGTTGTTGATCTCCGGTTCGTCGGCCAGGTAGTAGCCCAACACCCCCGGCTCGGCGGCCACGGCGGCCACCAGCCGGGCCAGCAGCTGGCGCATGCCTGGGCTGGGGGTCTTGAGGTGTTTGATCTCGTCGGCCAACGCCGCGCCGCCGGGCTGCTCCCACAGCCGGAAGGTGCTGAGCAGGCGGCCCGGTTCGATGCTGACCACCGAATAGATGCCGTGGCGCGAGAAGCGGTCGCGCACCTCCTGCAGGTCCACCGGAGTCACCCCGGACAGCACCACCGGGGTGACGATGTTTTGCAGGGCCACCACCTCGGGACGTGGGTCGTCGAGCGGCGCCTCGCCGTACCAGCCGATGAAGAGGCGGGGCCGGCCGTCGACCAGGATATTACCGCGTTTGTCCACCCGCACCTCCACGCCGGGAGCCGGGCCGAGGCGGCGTACCTGGGCGGCGGTCTGGGCCACGGTCGTACCCTTTTCGTCCAGGGCCTGCACTGAGAGCAGGTACCGGTCCACCGGCAGATCGGCGGCCGGGATGGCCAGCGGTTGGTCGAGCTGAGCCGTGGACAGGCTGCCGGTGGTGCCGGCCACCGGGCGCCCGGCCGAGTCGGTCAGCGTATAGGCCACGGTGCGGGCGCGGGCAGCGGTCTCGCCGGTGAGCGACACCCGGAAGCGGATCTGGGGCACGGTCTCGGTGGTGTGGATATTGCCGCGGTACACTGGTTCCAGGAGCGAGATGGCCAGGGGGCGGTACTCGGCGGCCAGGCGTTTCACCGCCATCTTGACCGGTGTGCCGTCGGTCGCGTTGCGCAGGGTCATTTGGATGCTGGCCCGGGCGGCGTCGCGCGGGGTGGGCAGGGCCGGCAGTGAGACCAGGGCGGTGGCCCCGGCTCCCAGTTCGAAGGCAGTGGCCTGCACCTGGGTGTGGGGTTGCAGGAAGTGCTCGGCAGCCAGGACCAGGTGGCGCGGGGTTGGGCCTGGATTGGTCACCGGCACCCGCAGTTGCAGCTCCCGGTTCTCGCCGCGACCCTCACCCACCGCGATCTGTGGTGCATCCAGCGCCACCCCGAAGCGGCCGTAGTCCACGGCGACCCCCTCCAGTCGCCCGAACAACCTGGGCAGGTGGAAGTTGCCCTTGAGCGGCGACCAGGTGGTCAGCTCCAGCCGGCCGGTGGCCTGGCGCTCGCGGGCGACATTCCACAACCAGGAGGTACCCGCATTTGGTCCCAGCTGCAGGCCGGCCAGCGGGATGGCCACCTCCAGCCGCCAGGCCTGGGCGGTGGTATCCACCCTGACGCTGGTGCGCAGCGGGCAGTCCCACAGCTTGGCATGGGCCAGGCCGTAGTCGGCGTTGTGGTCGTCGTACCAGGCGCCATTGACGTTGACGACGAAGTGGTGGTAGTAACGGCCCTCGCCGGCCGGGTCGAAGAAGAGTTCGACGCAGTCGTCGGCGTACACGTCCTGGTCGTGTTGATGGTATTGCCCGACCAGCTGGTCGATGAGCGGTTCGTCGCACTCGACCCCGACGTAGACCCACAGGGAGTCGTAGAGCACCTTAAAGCGGGTCTGCACCGCCGCCGGTTTGGGCGCGCCGGCGGCGGCGGCCGACTCGCTGGCCGAGACGAAGCCGGTCTGCCATGCGGCGGCCGACCACCCGGCTTCGTCCAGATGGCCGTCGATGAGCAGGTTGCCGTGCAGGACCGCGGCACGGGCTACCGGGGCGGCGTGGGTGGGCGCGGTGTAAAGGGAGAGGGTGAGCAGGAGCAGGCAGGAGAGTGCACATCGCATGGGGGGGTCTCCGGAGGGTCGGCGGATCAGAAGGGCAGGAGGATCAGGCAGGGCTGGTGCCCCATTGCTAGGGCAATATTCACAATTTGCCGCGCGGATTCAACGATCCGGGCGCTGGCCTGCGGTTCTGCGGCGGTGTTCATCGAGCAGGGCGCGGACCGCTGGGACCCGTGCCGAATCGCGGACCGGCACCCCGCGGTAGTCGCAGGCGTCCGGGTACCTGTTGTACCTGGTGAAGGGTCTAGAACTGGCCTGCGGCCGGTTGTGCCTCTTGCCGCGCTGCTGCTGGCGCCGATCAGCGTCAACATCCTCTGCGTCCATATGTTCCTCGAGCCGCAGGGTTTGCCGGTGGCGGTCCTCGTGGTGTTGGGCAATCTGTTCCTCGGCTATGCCTACCGCCAGCAGTACGCACCTCTTTTTGTCGCCAACTAGGGTCATCGCCGGGGTCTGGGTAGCGCGGAGGGAGGGGGCTGGATGCGGTAGCTCTCCTCCGGTTGGCCCACCGCCGTTGCCGGTAGCATGCGGCCTGTCTATATTGGGGCAGCCGCAGTATGCTGCGGTTATCCCACCCTGGGGAGCCCACACGCTCCCGGGTACCTGTGAGGAGTGTTTGCATGGCTGAAGGTATAGACTTCGAGGCCGCAGAACGGGAGAACCCCAAGCTCAAGGCATTCTACGACAACAAAGGGCTGTTCTACCGGAATGTCTTCTGGCTGGTTTTCGGCGGGGCGGCGGCGACCCTGGGTGTGAACCTGGCCAACACCGTGATGCCGCTGCACATGGCCAAGATCGGCCTGGACGCGGAGGAGATCTCCGGCGTGATGGCCATCCGCGGGTACCTGACCTTGCCGCTGGCCCTCTTCTTGGCCCAGCTCAGCGACCGCTGGCAGGGCAAAGCGGGCCGCCGCCTTCCTTTCCTGGCCGCCTCCATCCCCTTCACCGTCATCGGCATGATCTTCTTCCCCTATACCAGTTCCGCCCTTTCCTGTGTGTTGGTCTTCGCCATTTTCCACTTCGCGATGAACGTGAAATACGACACCTATCCCTTCATCGCCTACGACATCGCCCGCAAGCCCTACTGGGGACGCGTCAACGGCCTGAACCTGGTCATGGGCGGCATCGCCATCTGGCTGGGCCAGATCTGGCTCATGCCCCTGATGGACGAGAAGGGCGACGTGTACGTGTACCTGCTGGCGGCCATCGTCCTGGCGGTGGCCTCGCTGGCCACGGTGGTTTTTTCCAAAGAACCCCCCCTGCGCACCGAGACCCCGCCGGACTTCAACCCGGTCAAGGTGATCGGGCACATCGTCCGGGTGGGGTTTTCGGACAAACGCATCGTGCAGCTCTTCGTGGCCAATGCCCTGGTGTGCGGTTTCGCCGTGTCGGCCATGTACATCCCCCTGCAGGCCCAGGTGAACATGGGCATGAGCACCGGGGATATCGGCACCCAGATCCTCCAATACGGCACCGTCATCAACACCTGCCTGGTTTTCTTTATTGGCTGGGCCATCGACAAGATCGGGTCCACCACGGCCATTCTCGCCGGGTTCGCCATGGGGCTCATCGCCACCCTCATCGCCTTTGACCCGACCTCCGCGCTGACGGTGTCCATCTTCTCGGGGGTGGCGGCGGTTTCCTCGGTGGTACTGGGCGTGACCTTTACCCCCTCGCCGGCCATCGCCCTGGCGGTGGCCAACGTGCTGATCGTCATGACCACCACCCTCACCTACTGGGGGCAACACGTCTTCACCGCCTCCTGGGTCCGGCGCGAGGACTTGGCCACCTTTGGCACCTGCAACGGGGCGGTCAACGTATTGGTGAACACCGTCGCGGTGCAGATCTCCGGGGTGCTGATCAAGCGGGTCTTCGGCGGGAATTACGGGGTAGGTTTTGTCGTCGGGGCGGTCATCTGTGCCATCGGCGTACCCATGTATTTCTGGGTAGCCAGGACCCGTGCGCGGGAACTGGCTTTGCAGGCTGCCGGCACTCCGGAGGGGGCCGCAGCTGCACCAACCGGGAACTGAGCCCCCCGGGGGCTGCCATCGCAGGCTGCCGCCTCCCAGACTTTTTGCAGCAGGGCCGGCCAATCCCGCGGGGACTGGCCGGCCCTTGTTTTTCTGTTTCGCGGTCCTAGGCGCAGCCGAGGGCCCGCAACTGCGGCGCAAAAGCGCGCGAGGCCTGGCCCCGCGTTTTCCTGGCCTGCCCGGCGGCGTGCAGCAGCAGATTGGCCAGCAGCCGGTCGGCAGCCGGGTGGGCACCCAGGTGTTCGAGCAGGGGGAAGGTATTGAGGAGAAAGGAGCCGGCCCCGAAGCGGTGGCCGGCCAGCAGCACCCCGGAACTGTACCCGCCCGGGCAGGGATAGCCGATGGCAAAGGCGGCGGCCAGCACCTCACCCGGTTCGGCCTGGCCGGTGAAGAGGCGCGAGGGCAGCACCGGTTTCCAGTAGTCCCAGTCGAGGATGCCCCCGGCCTGCAGGCCGGCGAAAACCGGGTGATTCTTGGCCACACACTCCTTGTGGTAGAGCCAGTCCCAGAACTCCGGGCACTGCCCCTTGTCGGCCAGGGGCAGCCAACCTAGTGGGTCTTGGTCGCGGACGAAGGCCGTCGGCGTGGTGAAGAGCGCGGCAGCGCCCCGGTCCACCCGTTCCAGCAGCGTCCGCCAGAAATCCACGGTCGACGGCGGGGTAGCCCCCACCAGGATCAGCTCGCGACCCGTGGTCGCTTCGGCGGCAAAGGGCCGGCATTGCACCCCCCGCTCCTGCAGCCAGGCCGCGGCCGGCGCGGCCACCCCGCACAGGGTGAGGGGCAGCTTCAGGGGCAGTTTTTCCAGCCGGCGGGAGAGGTGGATCTTGAGCCGCCCGCCCGCCGGGGCCGCGCCCCGCTCGATCTGGGCGGCAAAGGTGTACGCCCCCTCCGGCCCATCGATCGTTACCTCGCGCTGCAGCGCCGGCACGGCGAGGGGGCGTTCCTCGCCCTGGGCCGGGGCAGGCATCTGGACCGAGGTACACTCCTCCCAAACCAGACCTTCCGGGCCCAGCAGGCGGAAGTGGGCCGGGTATGCGCCGGGCGGCAACACATCTTCGCTGGCCAGCACCGCCTCCAGGGCCAGGGGCCGGCCCAGGTACCCATGCAGGGGCCGGGAGAAGAGGCACCAGCGCACCGGGGCCCAGCCCTCGCACAGGGCGTCGAAGGCGCCGGGTTTCCACTCCCGCCAGAAGGTCCAGATCCCCTCGCCGGTCATGCCGTGGTCGAGCATGCCGGTCAGGTTGTACCCGGCGATTTTTGGATTGGCGCGGATGAGGTCGAAGTTGAGCAGGCGCTGCCGGCCGTGGAGCTGCTGGCTGTGGCGCAGCATGTCGTCCGGGAAGGCGTAGACCCCGTCGAAACCCCAGGCCTGCCAGTCGGTACTAAAAGATTCGGCCATGGCGCGCATCAGCTGCGCGTCCTCCGCCTGCATGTTCTCGCCCGACTGCTCGTAGCAACGCAGCTCGCGCAGGGCGTTCATCAGGCTGCCGGTCCCGTACTCGGAGAGGAAGACCGGTTTGGAGTCGTGGCCGACGCGGCGGACAAAATCCTCCACCGCCTCGGGAGCGGGCATGGGCGGGTACAGGTGCACGTCGCCGGAGCCCTGGCGGTAGGCGCTGAACTGGGTGTGGAAGAGGGGGTGGTCGCCGGCCGGGGGCGCCCCAGGGGCCTCCTGGCCCCAGACGAATTCCCACTCATGACTGCCCGGATTGCACACCGAGCCGATGGACCACTGGCCGTCCCAGCGGCTGCTGTTGAGCACCACCAGGCGCGAGTCGTCGAGGCTGCGCACCAGGGGCAATTGGCCGTGGGCGTGGTGGAAGACGGGGGTGTCCTGGGTTTCGTTGAGCAGCCCCCAGACCACCACGCTGGGGTGGTTGCGGTCGCGCCGCACCATCTCGCGGGTGGAGAAATCGAAGCGCCGCCCCATCTCGGGCGAGTCGGCCAGGCACCAGCCGGCCAGGCTTTCCTCGTAGACCAGCAGGCCGATCTCGTCGCACAGATCGAGTTGGTAGGGGTGGGCCACCCCGGCGATAAAACGCACCATGTTGTAGCCGCAGACCTTGGCGTAGAGCAGGTCGCGGCGCAACAGGTCCGGGGCCGAGGCCGGGGCGTTGACCTGGGCGACAGGGGCGTGGTTGCCGGTGTGGGTAGAGCGCACGAAGAGGCGCTGGCCGTTGAGGCGGAAGTACCCGCCCTCGACGCAAAAGTCGCGGAAGCCGCAGCGCACCGCCTGCTCGTCGGTGCCTAGCGGGGTTTGCAGGCGGGCGCTCACCCGGTAGAGGAAGGGGTCCTCCAGATTCCACAGGTGCGGGTTTTCGAGGTGCAGTTCGGTATCGATCTGGGTCCGGCCCACCGGCAACTCGACCGGCAGCTCGCTGACCATCAGGGTTTCGCCGCCCCCGGCCGGGGCTACCAAAAGCTGCAGCTGACCAGCAAGAGGATGGTCGGTGGTATTGTGGAACTCCGCCTGGACGCGCAGGACCCCGGTCTGCGGCTCGGCGCGCACGAAGAGATCGGCGATCCGCGCTGCCGGAACCACCAGCAGCTCTACGGATTCCATGATGCCCCCGTAGTTGTAGCTGCCGCCGGTATGGTGCGGCAGGGATTTGTTGCGGTGCGGGGTCTGGGCCAGCACGATGCCGTCGATGGCTTCGTTGGTGGGATTGAGCACCCGGATGGCCACGAGGTTCTCGCCCGGCCGCAGGGCCTGGGTGATATCGAGCACAAAGGGAGTCTCGCCACCCTCATGCCCGCCCACCGGCAGGCCGTTGACCCAGGCCTCGGCCAGGTAGTCCACCGCCCAGCAGCGCAGGAGGCAGCGGCCCTGGGGGTGTGGGTTGGCCGGGGCGGTGAAGGTGCGCCAGTACCAGACTACCCCATGGTACGCGGGAAAAGGGTCCTGGATGACGCCTGGCACCCGCACCGGCACGGCGCCGGGGGCGATACGCTCCTGCCACGCCTCCTGCCGCCCGTTGTTGGTTGGATCCGTGGCCAGGTGCCAGGTGCCGTCGAGGCAGATCAGGGTACTCATCGCGCTGCTCCTTTCAAACCCATTTCAGCAGGAACTGCTCCAGGGCATCGGCAAAGGGCCCGGTGAGGTTGTGCTCGTGGGTCTCGGCGCGGAAGTCCACCCGGTCCTCGGCCCCGTAGAGCCGGTAGATCTGGCGGGTGAAGGTCTCGATGCGGCCAAAGGCGCTGACCGGCCACCACTGGTCGGGCAGATTGGCCCGCACCAAGAGGGGACGGGGCGCGATGGCGGCGTGTAAGTGCTCCACGTCGCAGACCTTGAGGATGCCGAAGGGGAAGGGCGAGGAGTCTCCGTTGGCGAAGTAGGAGGCCATCTCGAACATGTGCACCGCAAAGGTAGAGGCCGAACACAGGGGCGCGGCGGCGCAGAAGCCCTCGTCGAGGGGGGCCGACATCCAGGTGTCCTGGCCGCCCTGGCACAGGCCGGCCACCGCCACGCGTTTGGCATCCACGTCCGGGCGGGCGCGCAGGTATTCGCCGCAGCGGCGGGTCTCGGCCGAACGCAGGGCCAGCTGGCTGATGCCCAGCACCTGGCCCATACCCATCACCGCGGTCATGGCGGTGGTGGTCTTGTGGTCCTGGGTGGTGGTCTCGCCGAAAGGGGCGTGGTCGGGGATGAGCACCACAAAGCCGTGGCGCACCATACGCAGGGCAAAGTGCTGGTACGCCGGCTTCCACTTGTCCTCGGGCCAGCCGGGATTCCACACCAGGGCTGGCCGGGGTTTGTCGGCCGGGGTTTTGGGGCTGAAGACAAAGGCGGGGATGGCGTACTCCTCGTCCACGTACACGTCCACCCTTTCACACCAGGCGTGTTCGCCTACCTGCAGGCGGGCCCGCACCAGGCTCTCTCCCAGCGGCGGAAAGGCGGGCAGGCCGATGACCCCGGGCAGTTCGGCGCGGATCCGGGCGCGGAAATCCTCCCACTGGGTGCGGTCGGAGAACTGGCGGGGCAGGGTCAGCGACTGCCGCATCACCTGTTTCTGCAGCCAGCGCACGGCATTGGTCTTCAGCCCGATGGGTTCGGGGCCGAAGGCCTGTTCGAGGAGGAGCAGTTCGTCCGACATGGGGTTCTCTCTGGCGTGAGGGCGGTGGATGGCGGGGGTGGCCTTGCTTAAATTACAAAATATCTTCACCGGCTCCACTTCCCCCTTGCTCACCAGTGGCCAATGAGTCCAAGAAAACCTTCGTCACTCCGCACCCGCCAGCGGCGCGAGCTGAAGCTGGAAATCTTTGAACTGATCCGCGCCGAGATCAGGAAGATGCACAGCGCCCTGGATCTGGGGCCGCTCCTGTGGGTGATCTGCGAGGGCCTGGACCGCCTGGGCCTGCGCTTCGACTATTTTGGCATCAACCTGATCGACACCCAGGTTTCCCCGCCTTCGGGGACCTTCCATTTCCGCACCCCGGCGGGAGGCTGGGGCCAGTACCAGTACCCCAACCTCGCAGGCTTGCCCCTGCTGGCCATCTGGAGTCAGCAGCGGCTGGCGTACCGGCCCGACCTGCAGGCAGATGATCCCTACGGAGAAAGAAAGGGGCTGGACAATCCCGGCCTCCGCTCCATGGTGGACATCCCCTTTTCCCACGGCACCCTGGCTCTCAGCAGTGTCTTGCCCGAGGCCTTTGGGGCGGATGAGCTCGAACTGCTGCAGGAGATGGCGGCCCTGTGCTCCGAGGGGTTTGGCCGGCTGGACGAGTTGCGGGTGCTGGAGCGCCGGGCCCAGGAGGCCGAGGTGCTCTCCGCGGCCATCGCGGTGGTGGCCGGCGCCAGCGGCCTGGAGGAGGTGTTCCAGGTGGTGGTACGGGAGGCGGCGCGACTGGTCGCTGCGGAGCGGGTCACGCTTTTCCTCTACGACGAGACGGAACATCTCCTGGTACCCCGTGCCCAGCTGGGGCACGACTGGCAGACCTACCGGCAGATCCGGCTGCTGCCCGGCGAGGGTGTGTCAGGACAGGTGCTGCTTTCCGGCGAGGGGTTGCTCTACGGAGATCCGCGTTCTACCCACCAGAGCCTGCGCCCGGAAAACCTGGACCTGATGGTCCGGTCGGCGCAGCTAGCCGGGGGTACCGGGGCGGTAGCGCCGCTCAAGCTAGGGGGACGGACGCTGGGTACCCTGTCGGTGCGCAGCCAGACACACCATTGTACCCAGCGCGACCTAGTCCTGCTCGAACGGCTGGCGGCCCAGGCGGCACTGGCCATCGAAAGGGCCCGGCACACCCGCGAACTCTCCCTCAATCTGGCCCTGCAGCGGGTGCGCAACGAAACCCTGCGCATGGAGAACGAAGAGGACTGGACCCGGGTGCGCCTCGCCTTTCACGAGGAGCTAGCCGGACTGGTGGATTGTTGCCGCTGCAGCATCCAACTGGTCGACCGGATCAGCGGACAGTTCGTCTGTTATGGTTCCATGCATAAATTGCCGGCTTCTGGTCCGGTGGAATTACGCGCCGGCCTGCGGCAGGTGGTGGAGAACGGGGCCCCGCTGTACCGGCGCACCCGGGCGGAGATCGAGTCCTGGGGCGAGGTGGAGATAAGCCCGGAGATCAACAGCGCGGTGGACGTGCCTTTTCTGGGCGGCACCCTGGCCATGAACAGCCGGGCAGAAAACGCCTTCGACCCTGCGGATATCCAGGTGCTGCAGAGTTTTGCCCAGGTGATGTCCGAAGCGCATATGCGCCTGCGCCAACTCCAGCGCCGGGAGGCGGTGCGGCAGGTGCGCGAGGCGGTGTGGCGGATGGAAAAGGCCGAGGATCTGTTCCAGGTGCTGACCGTCATCCGCCAGCAGTTGATCGAGGTGGGTGTCACCTTCGACGACGTGGGACTCAACGTAGTGGACACCTCCACCCAGCCCTGGGCCGTGCAGTACTACTACTACTACTATCCCGACCAGGACGACCACCCGGACTGGGTGCTGTGGAGTTCGACGGTGGAGCCCACCAACCCGCAGGTCTTCGCGTTTTGGCGCGCCGGCGAGCTCTGCTATCGGCCTCATATGCAGCGCGAGGACATGCTGCGGGAGGGGTGGGAGCCCGACAAGTTGAGCCATCCGGTGGCCGCGGTGGTGGATGTGCCCTTCTCTGCCGGGACCCTGGCGCTCAACAGCCGGTATCCGGACGCCTTTTCCCCGGAGGATCTCGCCTTTTTCCAGGAACTGGCCGGGGTGCTCTCCGAGGGATTTGGCCGCCTGGAAGACCTGAAAAACCTCGAACAGCGGGCCAGCGAGGCCGAAGCCCTGGCAGAGGGCATCTCGGCGATGGCCAAGTCGGAGCACCTGGACCAGGTGCTGCAGGTCGTGGTCGAAGGGGCAGCCAGGCTGACCGGCAGCGTGCGGGCCAGGATCTTGTTGTACAACGACAAGGAGCAGGTGCTGGTGCCCAGGGCCCAGGTCGGACACCGCTGGGAGATCTACCGGCAGCTCAGGGTGGTACCGGGAGAGGGCCTGTCGGGTCTGGTCCTGAGCACGGGTGTGCCTCAACTGGTGAACGACCCCCCCTTTCCTCGTTTCAGGGTGCCGAACCAATCGCTCTTTGAGGAATCCCTGCTGGACAGGCCGGGCCCCGGCACTGAACGCAGCATGGGGGTGCCCCTGATCCAGGGAGCAAGGGCCATCGGGGTGTTGAGTGTGGGGGGCAGCCGGCGGCGGTTTACTGCCCACGACCTGGAACTGCTCCTCCGCCTGGGTGAACAGGCGGCCCTGGCCATTGAGCGCACCCAGCGCCAGTGGGAGCTTTCGCTCAACCTGGCCCTGCAGCGGCTGCGCAGCGACGTGCTGCAGATGCAGGAGGAGGCGGACTGGCTGAAGGTGGTCGAGATGGCCAACACCGAACTGGCCCGGCTGGTCAGCCTGTACCGGTACAGCATCCAGCTGGTCAGGCCAGGGGGGTTCTTTGTCTCCTATGGGGCCGGGAGGCCGGAAGGCAGGGAAGAAATGCATCCGGTGCTCAGGGAGACGATCGAGATGGGCAAACCGTGTTATCGCCGCACCCGCAGCGAGATCGAAGCGCGCGGCGAAAACCTGTGCCCTGAGGTCCAGTCGGTGGTGGATGTACCTTTCCTGGGGGGCACCATCGCCATGAGCAGTACCCGGGAAGACGGATTCAGCGACCAGGATATCCAGGTACTGCAGAGTTTTGCCCTGGTGATGTCCGAGGCGTACCTGCGCCTGCGTCAGCTCCAGCGGCAGGAGGCGGTGCGGCAGGTGCGCGAGGCAGTGTGGAGGATGGAGTGGAGCGCGGATCTGCCCCAGGTACTGACCGTTGTCAAGCAGCAGTTGGTGAATAATAATCTGCTTTTTGAGAGCCTGGGGGTGGGGGTCGTGGAGGAGGCAGGACGTTCCCCTGTGGTGCGCCACTACAGCTACAATGGGAACCGCAGGGAATGGGTGAGCTGGACCTGGATCCCAGGGGGCGAGCCCAACCCGGTCATCGAGTTCTGGGAGAAAGGCGAGGTGGTCTACCGCCGCGATCTGCAGGCGGAAGATCCCTTTCAGGAGGGTCGCTATTTTTTGCCCCACGTCCGCTGCGTGGTGGACGTGCCCTTCTCGCACGGCACCCTGGCCCTCAACAGCGAGGTGCCCAATGCCTTTTCTGCCGATGACATCGAGTTGTTCAAGGAACTGGCAGTGGTGCTGTCCGAGGGCTTCAAAAGGCTCGACGATCTCCAGCAGTTGGAACAGCGGGCCCAGGAAGCCGAAGCCCTGGCTTCGGCCATCAACGCCGTGTACAGCTACGCCGAGCTGGACCAGCGCCTGCAGGAGATCGTGCGCCAGGTCAGGGGGCTGATCGGCGCCGAGCGCTGTATGCTCCTGCTCTACGAAGAGGGCGAGGGCGTGCTGGTCCCCTATGCCCGCGAGGGATATGGGGAAGAGGTGATGCAGTTGAGGATTCGCCCCGGAGAAGGCATGACAGGCCATGTTTTTGTCACCGGGAAGGTGTACTTCAACCAGACCCTGCCCGATCCCCAGTTCAAACCCCTCAGCCCCCAGAATCAGGGGTTGCTGGAGCAGTCCTTCAGGGGCGGTTCCATGGGGTCCAGCGCCGGCATTCCGCTCAAGCTGGGCGGCCAGGTCATCGGCGTGGTGGTGGCCGGTCAAGTGGGCCGGGTGCTGGGCGAACGCGAGGTCCTGCTGCTGGAACGGCTGGCCTCCCAGGCCAGCCTGGCCATCGAGCGCTCCCGCCAGAAACGCGAACTGTCGCTCAACCTGGCCCTACAGCGGGTGCGCAATCAGGTTTTGGAGATGGAGGAGGAGGAGGACTGGGAGCAGGTGCTCTTCAGCCTGCACCGCGAGCTGAGCGGGTTGGTGGATTTCTGGTTCTGCAGCATCCAATTCGTCGACCTCCAGGCTGGCGGGTACACCTACTACACCACCGATTTTTCCCAGGAAGGCAGCCATTTGCAGCACCAGAGGCAACTGCCGCTGACCCCGAGTCTGAAGCAGGTTCTGGAGACCGGGCAGCCCCTCTATCGCCGCAACCAGAGGGAAATGGAGCGTTTCGGGGACGCAGTGGGTCCCGAGGTGGAGTGTATCATCGACGTGCCCTTTCTGGGAGGCACCATGGCGGTCAACAACACTAGAGAAAACGCCTTCAGCGATCAGGACGTCGCCGTGCTGGAAAGTTTCGCGCAGGTCATCTCAGAAGGGTACCGCCGCCTGCAGGATCTCAGGCAACTGGCCAGGGCCAGGCAGCGGCTGCAGCAGTCCCAGAAGCTGGAGGCAGTGGGACAGCTGACCGCCGGCATCGCCCACAACTTCAACAACCTGTTGCAGGCCAACCTGGGCAATATCAACCTGGCCATGCTGAGCGGCTCGGCCGAGGTGCAGGGTTATTTACAAGATGCCGACGCGGCGGCGATGCGCGGGGCCGACCTGGTGCGGCAGCTCATGCTTTTTACGCGGGCCGAGGTGAGGGAAACCCCCTTCAGAACCGCAGACCTTGGCGCGGTGATCGCCGACACGGTGTCGCTGTGCCGCAAAACCATCGACCGCCGCATCGAACTGCAGGTGGAGATCCCCGCTGCCCTGCCCCTGGTACAGGCCGATACCGGACAGCTGGAGCAGGTGTTGCTCAATCTGTACCTCAACGCGCGCGACGCCTTCGATGAAGTGGAGCGCCCCACCCCTTGGATCCGCACCGCTGCGCGCACCGCCTTTCAGGTTGGGCCTGGCCAGGACCAGGGGCGCGACTATGTGTGTATCGAGGTGAGCGACAACGGCTCGGGCATGGACACCAAGACTCGGGAGCGGATCTTCGACCCCTTCGTCACCACCAAGGAGGGGGGCAAGGGTACGGGCCTGGGGCTGGCCACGGCCTACGGCATTCTCCAGCGCCACCAGGGGTGGATCGACTGCCAGAGTGAACCGGGGGTGGGGACCACCTTTGCGCTGTACCTGCCGGCTGCGACCGGGCCGGGGGTTGGGGAAGAGGCATCGCCGGTGGGCACCAGGGCCCTGCTGCCCACCGGGACCGAAACCCTGATGGTCGTCGACGACGAGGACCTGGTGCGCCGCAGCACCAGCCGGCTCTTCACCGAACTGGGCTACCGGGTGCTGGAGGCCGAAAACGGCCTGCGCTGCCTGGACCTTTTTGAGCAGCACCGCAGCGGCATCGACCTGGTGATCCTCGACCTGTCGATGCCCGGGGTATCGGGGCGGGAGGTGCTCAGACAGTTGAAGGCGCAGCAACCCCGGCTCAAGGTAGTGGTTTTCACCGGATACGCCGCGGATCCAATGGAGTTCGCCGGGCTGGCGCAGGTGATCGAGAAACCGTTCTCGCTGCGCCAGCTGGCCGCGGTTGTGCGCCGGACACTCGACCTCGGGTAACGCTCAGCCCAGCTCGTCCAGGGCCTGCACCAGGCCGCGCATGTAGCCGATCTCAAAGGCAAAGCCGCGGTGGGCCCATTCGTTGTCCTCGACGATCCAGGGGGTGTGGTCGGCGCGGATGGGCCCTTCGAAGCCCACCTCCTGGTACGCCTTCACCGCTGCGACCATATCCCAATCTCCCTCGTCCATGAACACCTCGTGGAAGACGCCGGGTAATTGCCCCTGCACGGCGCGGAAGTGGGCGAAGAAGAGTTTCTGCTGGCGGCCAAAGTGGCGGATGGCGTCGATGGGATCGGTGCCTTCCATCTCGGCCACCGTGCCCTGGCAAAGGTCCAGGCCGTTGCAGGGGCTGGGCACCAGATCGATCACGCGCTGCAGGGCCTGGGTGCTGTGCAGGATGCGGGCCACCCCCATGAAGGAGGGGATGGGCGCGTCGTCGGGATGGGCGGCCAGCTTGACCCCGGCAGACTCGGCGGTCGGCAGCACCCGCTCCAGGAAGTAGGCCAGATTGTCCCAGACCTCCTCGGCGTGTAATTCCCGGTCGGGCACACGGATGGCGCCACCCCCCCGGGGCCGGCGCCAGTCCAGGGCAATGGCTGGGTTTCGCAAGGCCTCCTCCAGATCGAAGCGCCGCAGGCGCGCCCCGCCTCTCCCCCGCACTTGGTCGGTGCTGATCCCGCCCAAGAGCATCCAGTTGTAGCCCAAAATCGGAATGCCGGCCCGGCCGATGGCCTCGATGGTGGCGCAGTAGTTGTCGAGCTGGCGGTCGCGTCCGGGCAGCCCAAACATGACCTGGTCGTAGAAGTGCGAGGGCACGTTCTCGACGGCGCAGACCTCCAGGTCGTACTGGGCGAAGAGGTCCTGGATACGGGCCAGGGCGGCGTACTCGACGCGGCCGGTGGGCGAGTCCGGCCCGCCGATGACCGCGTGGCGCACCCCCACCTGGCTGGCGAATTGGGCGGTCTGGGGGGTGGGCGCGACTTCGAGGGCGATCTTCATAGGTCTTTCTCAGGTTATCCGGATACGCGCGTAGCGCAGGGTGTGGTCTTTTTCGCCCAGCACGTCGAGGATATTTGAGGGCGCACAGCCGGCCCGCTCGGTGGCGGTGAAGAAGGAACCCAGCGGTTGGGTCAGGGGCACGGGCGCCGGCTGGCTAGGTACGCCTTCGGGCGAGAGTTCTAACAGATAGTTGCCCCCGCCCTGGTGATAAAACACGAAGAGCCGGCCTTCCGGGGTGGCCTGGAAGCGGGCCCGGTCAGCGGCGGGGGGCTCGCCCTCAAAACTCACCTGCAGGGCGCGGCGCAGGAGTACCACCCCATCTCGCACCACTGCATAGTTGAGGGCGGTGGACTGTTTTTCCAGCGGGAAGAACTTCTCGCGCAAGCGCTCATCGAGGGCGCGTTCACTCCATAAGATATGCACCCGCCGGTCCGGGGCCACCCACATATCGAGGGGGAAGATCCAGCCGGCGGTGTGGTCGCGGCTGGAGACCTCGACCCACTGGTGGAACTGCCCGGCGGTGAGGTCGTCGCTCCAGGTGAAGAAGAGCCGGCGGAAATCGTAGTCCCATTTGCGGCCGGTGAGGGCCAGCTTGTGTTCGCGCCATTCCTTATAGGGTTCGGTGATGTCGGAGACCCCGCAGAAGTACAGGGCGCGGCCTTTGAGCTGGACGGTTGGGTAACAGACGCGGATGGGCTGCGGCTCGTCGTATTCGCGGCCCCAGGGCCAGGCCAACTGTCCCTGCGCCGGCCAGGCGCCCGTTGCCTGACCCAGGGCCCACTCGGCGTGGGTATAGCCCACGTTCTGGAAGAGGACCAGCTCCCCGGCCGGCCCGTCGGCGGCAAAGCTGCGGTACGAGTGCTCGGCAAAGGCCGGGTTGCCCTGCCAGCCCGGCCACTGGGTGCGGGGTGGGCAGCCGGGAGGCTGGGCGTCGAATTCGAGGATCTGGGGCTGGGCCGGGCCGCTGTAGGTGTCCGGAGGGGTGAGGGTGGGGTTGACCGAGAGCAGCACCCGGTTGCCCAGGCAGACCAGGGGCGAGGGTTCGCGGGTGCGGCCCTCGCCGCGGTAGAGCTGTTCCCAACCTTGGGCGCCACGCCGGAAGAGCAGGGGCACGCAGTTGTTGAGGGGTTTGGTCTCGGCCAGGGTTTCCAGGCCGCTGGCAAAGACCTGGTCGCCCACCCGCACGATGCTGGTGTTGCCGTGGCACCACATCGGGCCGGCGCCGTTGTCGGCGGGCTGGTAGCGGTAAACCTCTTCCTCGGCTTCGACCACTGGAATGAAGGGGGTGTGCATAAATCTCCTTTCAGATACTCCGGCGCATGTTTTCGGTGAAGCGGCGGATGGCGGGGGCCAGCGCGACCCCCAGGGCGATCAGCTCCTCCAGGCTCAGCGAAAGCTCGCCCAGTAATCCCGGGGGCAGGAAACGCCCGGCTGCCTCCAGGGCGGGCGAGGCGCCGGTTGCCGGCGGAGCAGCCGTCCCGCCAATCAGCGCGACAGCGGGGAACGCGGCCTGGCGGGGATAGGGATAGAGCCCACCGGCGATGAAGTCGGCCAGCCCGATCAGGGCGCTGAAGGCATCGGCTGTGGTGGCCCGATGGTGGTTCTCGACCACCCGTTCCACCTCGGGATTCAGGCGCCAGTTGGCCGCCAGGATGGCGCCCAGCGAGGCGTGGTCGGCGCCGCCGGCCACCTCTTCCTCAGCTGCCAGCATCGGCACCTGCCACTGCTGGGCGGCCAGGTGTTCGACGATGGCGGGAAAAAGGCCGGGAAAGGCCTGGACCAGGGCAGCTTTGCCGATGTCGTGCATCATGCCCCCGATATAAGGGTCCTGGCCCTCGGCCAAGGGCAGCCGTTGCCAGCAGGCAAATCTCCTGAGCGCCTCGATCATCTCGGCAGCGAGGGCCAATTCCTCGAGCTCGCGTTGCTGGGCCGGGGTCTGCTTGGTCGGGTCGAGGGGCAGGGCCAGCAGGCGGGCCGTGGCAGCCACGGCGACGCTGTGTACCCAGAAGGCTTCGAGGGCGAGTTTGTTCTCCTTGTCGCCGGTGAACACCCGCTTCACCACCCCGGAGACGATCAATTCCTTAACTGCGATCTTGCCCAGCAGCATCACCGCCTTGCTCACCTCGGTGATCTTGCCCCGGAAGCCGTAGACCGGCGAGCTGGCCCGCCGGATGACCTGGGCCTGGCAGAGCGGGTCGGTTTCGATGGCCTGGATCCATTTGCCGATCTCGCTGTCGCGGTCGCGGTCGAGTTCGACGATGCGGTTGTAGACCTGGGGCAACACCGGCAGGTCGACCATGTGCTGGATGTCGCGCTCCAGGCGGTTGCGGATTTCCCGGGGTGGCAGGCTGGCGATGGGGGCGCTGGCGATGCTTTTGGCAAAGACGAATTCGTTGATGACCTGCTCAAGTTCCCTGGTTGTAAATTTGTGCCGTTCGAGCAGGTGGATGCCCAGCCGGTCCAGGCCGCTGCGCTCCTTGGCGCTCAGCTCATTGAGGGTGTCGCACACCACCATGATCCGCAGCGCCGCGCGGCTGTTAATGGAGACCAGACGTGCCAGGGTGACGCCGCCCCCAGGCAGGCGGGTGGAGAGGAGCAGGAGTTTGACCCGCTCGCGCAGGAAGCGCAGGCACTTGGTGATCGCCCCGGAGCTGGTGAGGATCGCGTACCCCACCTTGAAGTCGGGAAATTGCTCCTGTAGCCGGTGGTAGCTGGTCGCCGCGTGGACGAGGAAAAGGGCGGTCGATGCCCGCTCGGGCTGGAGCAGCTGTTCGTCGGTGGCGGTCTCCTCACCAAAGAGGATCAGCGGGTGCTGGTCCTGCCGGTCCAGGGGGTCGAGACCCCTGAGCAGTTGGTCGATCTGGCTGCACAGGTCCCTGCCGGTGAGTTCGCGAATCTTGGCCGTGAGCTGCGCCATGGTGAAGGGTTTGACCAGATAGCCGCTGGCGCCCGATTTGACGGCGTTGACCACGTCGTCCTTGGTGTTGCGGCCGGTGAACATGAGCACTGGCAGGTGTTCGTAGCCGGGCAGGCGGCGCACTCTTTCGAGCAGCTCCAGGCCACTCATGACCGGCATGTTCCAGTCGGTCAGCAATAGGTCCACCTTGGTGGAGCGGAGGATCTCCCAGGCCTGACCGCCATCCTCGACCTCCACCAGGTCGAGGTATCCCATTTTCTTGAGGACGCGAGAGATGAAGCTCCTGATACCCGGGGCGTCGTCGGCCAGCAGTATTTTCATCGTCTCCTCGCGCAGCTTCTGCTCCGGGGCATCCCGCTCCAGCAGCAGAACCAGCAAGTTCCAAATTTACGTAAATTAATATAGATTTCAATACAGCATAATATGGATATCAGGGGCGGGGGTTCGGCGGACGCCATCCCAGAGGGCTTCGAAGAGCAGCAGCCGGGTCTGGAAGTCGAGGTCAGCGGCCAGATGGCCGTTTTGCCCCGAGAGCAGCCGGTCCACGTATTCGGGCGGCAGGGCCAGGGTCATGCCGTTGATGATGGTGAAGGCGCGCGGGGCGATCTGCCAGTCGGTGACCCAGGTGTGGCTGAAGCGGCGCGCGAGGTAGGTGCGGGTGCAGTCTATCTCGACGAGCGGGTGCTGGACGGGAGGGTCCATGGTTTCAGCTCCACAGCTTCACCACAATCCCAGATTTACCCGGCGAAGCTCCAACTCGGCCCCGGCACTATTGTTCAGCAGCAGGTGGTTTTCGCCCGGGCGCAAGAGCGACGGCTCGGCCTGGAAGAGGCGGCAGTCCGCCGCCGCGGGCCAGTGGGCCTTGAGCGCCTCATCCCGGTACTCGACGAAGAGTTCGGTCCGGCGCAGATAGGGCAATTCGGCCAGGGGCTGGCCGTTGAGGCTGCAGCCCAGGTCCCCGCCCCCGTGCACCAGCACCAGGGCGCGGCGGGCCGGCAGCGCCGCCGCGGGCAGGGACAGAGAAAGGGAGAGCGAGCCGCCAGCGGGCAGGGACGCCGGCAACTGGGCCGGCAGGTCGATGTGGGGCAGGCGCCAGAGCCGGTGGGGCACCGAGAAGAGCAGGGGCTTCTGCACGGCGCGCGCTTCCTCGCTCAGGTCGCCGATCCAGTGATAGGGCCGGCTGCCCAGGTACTCGGTCCAGCAGGGGAAGTTGAACAGGTAGATCCCGTCCGCCCCACCGGCTAGCAATCCCAGGGCCGCCGCCCGCAGGGACTCGGGGCAATGGACCTGGTTGCTGTGCCCGAACTCGATGTCGGCGTACAGGGGCACCGGGTGGAGGCCCAGGCTGGCGCGCAGCTGCCGGATGGGCATGGAGAAGTCGGTGGTGAGGAAAGGGGTGGCCACCAAAAAATCGACCAGGCCTCGGGCCGTCCACGCGCCGATATCCAGACCCACCCGTTGGCAGCCGTCAGGGCTGGTGGGCACCCGCGCCGCCAGCAGCATGGGTTTGCCCGAGCGCTTGATCAGTTCCCGCACCCGGGCAGTGAACTCGGTGAGGATCTCGCGCTTCTCCCACACCTCTTCGGGTTTGCCCGACAAATGCCGGGGGAAACGCAGCCAGTCCAGCTGCAGACCCTCCACCTCGTAGCGGTCGATCAGTTCGGCAAGGGTAGCCAGGATGTACTCGCGCACCGCGGTATGGGTGTAGTCCATACAATAGGCCATCCAGTCCGCCTTGCCGGCCAACACCGCCGGGTGGTCGACGATCATTTCGGGATGGGCCTTGCGGAAGGCGGGGATGGCCGGGTGGTCGGGCTGGTCGGCGTGGTGTACATCGTTCATGCGGTAGGTGATGAAGGTCTCCTTGCCGGCCCGGCGCAGGGCCTGGAGAAAGAGGCCGAAGGGGTCCTGGCCGCGGGTGTGTAATTCCTGCAGGCGGCCCTCGCGCCCCACCTTGGCGTAATCCTCCACCACCACCTCGCCCACCTGGGTGGGGTAGTAGAACTTGCCGGCCCCGGTGGCGCAGAGCAGATAGGTGCTCACCTCGGACGGGCAGTCGGCCACGGCCTCGGCGATGGACGCCTCGACCGAGTCGCCCATGGTGTGGCAGAAGAAGTTGCTGCCGTCGTTGTCGAGCAGGAATCGATGCACGCCGTGTCTCCTAGGTGAGGGCCGAGGCGGGGCGGCGGCCCTGGAGGAAGTCGAGGGCTGCCTGGGCGGCTTTGGTCTGCAGCATCACCACGGCCCGCTCGGACACCGAGGCGGCGTGGCTGCTCAACACCGCGTTGGGCAGGCTGCGCAGCGGACTGTCGGCGGGCAGGGGCTCCACCTCGAAGACGTCGAGGCCGGCGCCGCTGAGCTGGCCCGAGCGCAGGGCCTCGACCAGGTCGGCTTCCTTGACCACGGGGCCGCGCGAGGTGTTGATCAGGATGGCACCCTTTTTCATGCACGCCAGGGTCTCGGCCTGGATCAGGTGCCGGGTCTCGGGAACGAGTGGGCAATGCAGGGAGAGGATGTCGGCCTGGGCCAGCAGGGCGTCGAAGTCCACGCGCTCGGCCCCGCACTGGGCAAAGGCCGTGTCGGGCAGCAAGGGGTCGAAGGCGACGGCCCGGAAACCGAAGGTTTTCGCCTTTTCGATCACCCGGCGGGCGATGCGGCCCAGGCTGACCACCCCGATGGTCAGGTCGGAGAAGGCCGGAATGGGGCGGAAGGGTCCGACACCCCAGCCGCCCTGCCGCAACTGGGCATGATCCTGGGGGATGCGCCGGGCCAGGGAGAGGGCCAGGGCCAGGGCGTGGTTGGAGACCTCCTCGACGCAGTAGTCGGGCACATTGGCGGCGATCACCCCGCGGGCTTTGGCCGCCGGCAGATCGAAGTTGTCCACCCCCACGCCGTAGCGCACGATGCAGCGCAGCTCGGGCAGGGCGTCCAGCACCCGGGCGGTCACCGGGGCCCATTGCACCAGCAGGGCCTGGGCCCCCTTGCAGGTGCGGATGATATCGTCCTCGGTTTTGCAGATAGGTTTGACTTCCTCCAGGGTGATGCCGGCCGGCTCCAGCACCCGGCGTTCGGGGTCGAGGTTGGGAAAGCCGTGATCGGTGACCATGACCTTGCGCATCTGTGGTCCTTTCTGCTATTCGTCAGAGGTGGTTGCCTCGGTAATCCGGTACCCAGGCCGCCGGTCGGAGAGGGCGGGAGTCCGGCAAATTAGGTTATATTACCCGTGCCATCCACTGATTTTCCAAATTCCATCGCTGGGAACCATGAGCACGGAAAAAGGCGATCTGTCCGCCGAGATTCACGAACTGCTGCGCGCCATCGCCGCAGAGACTGAGGCAGGTTCGGACCAAATGCGGCAGTGGCGCGACCAGGCCAGGCAGCTGATCAGCCGGCTGCAGGACCTACCTCCCTATCCGCAAGCGCGCAAGCGCGACCTACAGTTGAATCTAATCAAACGCCTGGGCCAGCAGGATATATGGCAGCGCAGTCTGGAGGACTTTCTCGGCATGGCAGTGGTGTCCATTCGCGAAAGCCTGAACTACTACAACGTGTCCTGCTTTATGTTGGACTCGACGGGTCGGCACCTGGTGCTGACGGCCCATGCCGGCGCCTATCGCGGCAGGGTCTCCAAGGGAGACCACCAGGAGGTGGAACAGGGCCTTATGGGCTGGGTAGTGCGCCATCGCCGGATGTTGCTGGCCAACGACGTGAGCCGCGAGCCGCACTACCTGGCTATCCCCGGGCTGGCTACCCGTTCCGAGATCTGCCTCCCCCTGTTCATGGGGGAAAAGATCGAGGGGGTGCTGAACGTGGAAAGCGACGAGGTCGATGCCTTTGATCAGGGAGACGTGGTGGCCCTGGAGGCCCTGGCCCAGCAGATCGCCGAGATCACCCAAATGCACCGGCAGACCCAGGCCTTCGAGCGCCTGAGGACGGAGTTGGAGGGGTACCGGGCCTCAGACCAATTCCTGGGGCGCAGTCCGGCCATGTGCCAGGTCTTCAACCTGATAAATTCAGTGGCCGACAGCGATATCAGTGTCCTGTTGTGGGGAGAGACCGGCACCGGCAAGGAGTTGGCGGCCCAGCGCATCCACCAGCAAAGTGCGCGCCGGGGCAAACCCTTTGTGGCCGTCAACTGCGCCGCCATTCCCGAGCAACTCTTTGAAAGCGAGTTGTTCGGCCATGAGCGCAGTGCCTTTACCGGGGCGGACCGGAGGCGAATCGGCAAGCTGGAACTGGCTCAGGGCGGCACCTTGTTCCTCGACGAAGTGGCCGAGATCCCCTATACCCTGCAGGCCAAACTGCTGCGGGCGGTGGAGAGCCGGCGCTTCACCCGCGTGGGAGGGGAAAAGGAGATCAAGGTGGACGTGCGTATCCTCTCGGCCACTAACCAGTCGTTGGAGGAACTGGAGCGCCAGGGGCGGTTCCGCCGCGATCTCTACTTCCGCCTCAATGCCGTGCAGGTTCACCTGCCGCCGCTGCGGGAACGCCAGGAGGATATCCCGCTGCTGGCCGCGCATTTCCTGCGCCATGCCTGCGCCAAGTCCGGCAAACAGATCAGTTCCATCGCCCCGCCGGTGCTCTCGGCCCTGATGGCCCATACCTGGCCCGGCAATGTGCGGGAGTTGGAGAACACCATCGCCAGGGCAGTGCTGCTGGAGCAGACCCAGTGCCTGGCCCAGGTACATCTCCCCATCGTCGGGCAGGGCCGCGCCGCGGCCGGCGGTTCGCTCTCCGATGCCGCGGAGGAGATGGCTTTGAAAGAGGTGTGCAGGATCGCCCTGGAGCAGGCCGAGCGAGAGTACCTGCGCCGCCTGCTGACCCGCGTCAGAGGCAATATCAGCCAGGCTGCCCGGCTGGCCGGGATCAACCGCCGCACCCTGTACAACAAATTGGAGCGCTACCAGATCCAGCGGGGGGACTTCCTTCCCTCATCCTGAACAGCTCAGGTGCCGGGCAGCAGGGCCCTGAGCTGATGCACCTCTGGCTGGCTGGGGTTGAGCTGGAAGGCCTTGGCCCAGTACCTCCGGGCAGTTTTTTCTTTCCCCATTTCCCGCGCGATCTGGCCCGCACGGCACCAGGTCTGGGCGTCTGCATCCGGACGGACCAGGGCCTGCTGGATCATCTCCCAGGCTTGGAGATGCTGGCGGTTTTGCTCGTGTGCCCAGGCCAGGATTTCGATGCCCCTGGTATCGCGGCGGATACCTATATCCTGGAGGGCCAGCCGCAGGGCCTCCTCTGGATTCTTTTCCCGCCGCAGGTAAAAGGTGGCCAGTTCTCTCAGGTACGCCACCCTACCACTGGTCACATAAGTGCGCAGGGCCTGCTCTGCCACCTGATCAAGGGTATCGGCCAGGGGGTGGTGGCCCAGCCGGCGCTCCACCGCCGCCCAGGTTCCCGCACCGACAGGGTCCGGTCGGATGCTGAAGGCCCTGCCATACAGGTCGGCAGCTTCCTCATCCTTCCCCTTTGCGACTAAGACCTGTCCCAGATGCTTGAGGGCGAAATCGTCGTTGTGGCGTTCCTGGAGTACCTCCCTGAGGATGGTCTCGGCCAGGGTGAGCTCGCCCCGGGCCGTTTCGCAGGAGGCCAACACTACCCTGGCCCAGTTGCGTCGCCCTGGATCATCCGCTGCGGCGATGGCCTGCTGGAGGGTGGACACCGCCTCATCCAGGTGGCCCTGGGCCTGGAAGAGGTAGGCCTGGCGCACCAGGGTGTCGAAATCCCGGTTCAGTTGCGCTAGCCGCGCATAGTGGGCTGCCGCGCCCCCTATATCCCCCAATTCCAGCAGGGCATCCCCGGCCGCGCGGTGGCCGCGCGGGTCCCCCGGGCAGGCGCGGATGAGTTTTTTGGCAGCCAGCCAGGCAGCGCGGAAGTGGTGCTGGTACGCACACAGGCTGCTCTCGGCCCACAGCAACTCTGGGTGCCCCGGCGCCAGGGTCTTGGCTCTGGCCAGCACGGCCTCGGCCTGGTCCACGTCCGACCAGTCGCCAACCAGGCGCGCCCTGGTGAGGTAGGCGATGATGAGGCGGGCACGGGCCGCCGGATCACCGGCGTCGCGCAATACCTGAAGTTCGCAGGTCCGCACCTGTTGGCTGGCCACTTCGAGGTCCTGGTCGAGATCGGGAATATGAGCCTGAACCGACCTGCTGTACAGGAAGACAAAAGCGGCGCAGAGGAGGATATAGAGGTTCATAGGGCACCTTGTTTGCGGGGTGGGGATCGGAGGCTGGGCGGGCCTCCGATCCCCGGCTACCCCTCTCTCAGCGCAGCAGGGTCAACTGGCGCGTCAGGGTAAAAGGCACACTTTCGGCAGTACTGCGCATCTGGAGGCGGTAGAGATAGATCCCGGAGGCCACCGGAAGTCCGGCATGATCGGTGCCGTCCCAGGTGACCAGGTAGCGGCCGGGGGCCTGGGCCCCGTCCACCAGGGTGCGCACTTCCTGGCCGAGCAGGTCGTAGATTTTGAGGACTGCGGTTCCTGCTCCGGGCAGGGTATAGGGGATCTGGGTACTGGGGTTGAAGGGATTGGGGTAGGCTGGCTCCAGGACCAGGCCCGCAGGAAGGGCGGCTGCTTCGGCGGCAGGTTTGGCCGCGGCGGCGTGCGGTGGCGCCAGATAGGGGAAGGTGGTGAGGTACTCCGCATCGTTGCCATCTACGTCGTCGGTCCCCCCTCCCAAGAGTCCAAGGGAGATGTCGATCACATCGTCGGCCAGCCCCCTGCCGTTGGGATAGAGCGTCGGTTTGGAGGTGTCGATGGTGAGGATGTCTGGAGTGAGGATGTCCAGGGGGATGAACTGGCCGTATTTGCCCTTGTCCTGGACGGGCTGCGCCTTGTTAAAGGTGTCCTTCATCTCCGCGGCGATGAAGAGGGTGTTGATCGCCGGCCTTCCCTTGCGGTCCACGGTGCCCACCCCCTGCTTGTGGGTAGAGGCCCAGATACCCAGGGTGGTCCCTCTGCGGGTGAGTCTCTTGAGATTCAGCTCCACGACAATGGCAGCCACGTCGGCCCCGGCAAAGGTGTCCTGGCCGATGGAGCCCTGGCTGAGCAGATCCAGATCGAAGAAGAAGGGGTCCTCGCGCCGGCCAGTGAAGAGTTGAGTGACCAGGGACTTGAGGTTGCCCGTGGTGCTGACCCTGCCGAAGCGGTTGAAGCGCAGCTCCAGGTTCATATCCGCCAGGGCATCGCCGTCGGTATCTACATGGATTTGGTAGCGCACGTTCGGGTCGAAGAGCCGCGCTTCGGACGCCAGGAAGGGATTGACGGTGACCGCGACGACCAGGCTCTGGCCTCTGACAAAGGCGTACAGATCGTTGATATCCGCAGCCGCATTGGCTTTGGCCAGGGGCGCGTCCCGGTGATCCGAAGCCTGCAGACCGGTGGTGGCCAGCAGGAGCACTAGGCCCATTGCAGCGAGGGTTCGCATTGCATCTCTCCTCTGATTAGGTGGAATGAAGGTGCGCAGTGGAGATAAGCAAGGGCTGTGCCCGCGGCCCTGGTCTCTGCTAGCAGGCATCTTAAAGAATAGTTAAACAATGAGTTGTCTTTCTTCCAGACCCCGGTGTTGTCCCTGGCGGGAAGAGGGCACAGGTGTTGTCGTGGATATACAGTTTTCGCGCTATCCAGGAAGCGCCAGGGTCCAAACAGGCGGCAGTGCGAGGCTTAGAAGCACCGCAGAGATTGTGCAGCAGGTTATACAGTGTGGGCGAGAGTATACAGTGGTTGAGGGGGCGTTATTTGTTTTTGCACCAGGGAAGCCTCGCTCAACCATTCAGTCCTCGTGGCAGGCGGCGAAGAGGGCCTGCAGGTTCTCGATGGGCACCTCGGGGGTGAGCACGTTGGCCGGGCCGGCCAGAAAACCGCCGCCGAAATCCCGGCCCAGCAGGTCGAGGGTGTGGCGCACCTCGTCGCGGATCTGGTCGGGGGTGGAGAGGAAGAGCCGCTGCAGGTCCACGGCGCCGCTGAAGGAGACCCGGCCGCCGAAGCGCCGGGCCACCTCCTCCAGATCCATGGCCCCCGGCTGCACCGGGTCGAGCACATCCATGCCCAGATCGATCAACTCGTCGACGATGTCGGTGACCTGGCCGCAGCTGTGGAAGATCACCTGCATGCCGTGGCGGTGGACCTCGGCAAAAAGGGCCCGGTAGTGCTCGCGAAAGAAGTCCGCCCACATGGCCGGCGAGATCATCAGCCCGGTCTGCGAGCCCCAGTCGTCACTCATGAAGATGGCGTCGGCCCCCAGTTCGCCCCAGCGGCGTATCAGTTTCAGCGCATAATCGGCCAGGGCGTCGAGCAGGCGGCGCAGGGGTCTTTCGTTGGTGTAGAAGTCGGCGAAGAGCTCTTCCATGTGGCGCAGGCAGTGCAGCCTTTCGAAGAGGATCAGGTGGATGGCCCCGACGCAGTAGTGCTGGTCCCGGTGCATCTCGAAGGTGGGCACGATGGAATCGAGGCGGCCGGGGGCGAGGGGATCGGGCAGGTGTTCGAGGAATTCGTCGAGCTGGTCCCAGCTCTTGAGGGGGTGATCCAGGGGGGTGGCGCCCACCCCGCCAAAGGCGTGGCCCCAGCGGGTGCCCCATTCGTCCACCCATTCGGCCTGGCGGGTCAGGGCCTCGACGGCGTTGACACGGGGCTGGCGCTGGGGCGGCTGGTAGCCGATGGCGAAATCGTAAGGGATCAGCACCACCACGTCGTCGGGGTACTGGCAGAAGAGGTCGGCCAGGGCCTGGTCGTGGCGCAGGACCACGTCGAGGGAGAGGCGTTTGAGCCGCACCGGGCAGCGGCCGGTTCCCTGGCGCTCGAGGGCCTGGCGCACCCAGGCCTTGCTGGGCGGGGCGGCGCGCAGAGCCGCGTTGACCTGCGTCTCGAAGCGGTCCAGGCGGGCTTCCATCTCGGCGAGGGGCAAGTGGAGGAAGTCAGAGACAGGCGCGTTCACAGCAGCTTCTCCTTGAGTTCCAGGTAATAGAGGAAGTGCTCGTACGGGATGTCCGGGGGGAAGGTGTGGTCGAGGTGGGGGATGAAGCCGCCGCTGTCGAGCATGGGGGGGATCTTGGCGCACACCTCGACCTCCACTTCCTTCTTTCCCTTGGTCAGTTCCCGCTTGTCGATACCGCCGCAGAAGACCAGATCCTTTCCGTACTCTTTGCGCAGGGGGCGAGGGTCCATGTCCGAGGCCTGCTCCAGGGGCCAGTGGCAGGTGATGCCTGCCTCGATGAGCAGGGGGATGAGCACGCGGGTGTCCCCGTCCGAGTCGAGCCAGATGTGCTCGATGCCGCTGGCGCGGAAGGCGTCGATGATCCGGCGGTACCGGGGCAGCAGGAACTTGCGGAAGAGCGCGGGGGAGATCAGGGGGCCGCCCTTGCCGGCAAAGTCCTCGAAGAAATTGAAGTAGTCGAAGCGCAATTCGCCGCGCGCCCGCTCGGTGAGGGCCAGGGTGAAGTCCACGGTGAAGTCGAGCATCTCCTCCACAAAGGCGGGGTCGTCGAAGAAGAGGTAGGAGACCTCCTCGGTACCCACCCAGCGGCGCAACTGGGCATAGAGGCCGATGGTGCCGTTGCCCAGCAGGCACAGGGGATAGTCGCGCACCTGCCAGCGCTTGACCATTTCGTCCCACCACAGGGGGTAGCGGGCCGGCGAGGCGGGATCGAAGCGTTTCTTCAGCTGTTGAAAGCTCTGGCGATCGGTCACTGGGAAGGAGAGATACTGATCCATGGATGAGCGGGTGCCGCGGGCAGCGCCCTCCTTGAGGGCCCGGCTGACGATGCCGTCGGCGTGGCGGTACACGATATAGCGCTCGTCCTCTTCAAGGGTCTCCACGTCATAGGGGGGCAGGAGGGTGGTGTTGAGGGTAGCAAAGGCGCGCCGCTCGATGTGGAAGTACGGCTCACCCTCGAACCAAGTGTGGTACAAGGTGTCCTGGGGCATGCCCTCCCCGTACCAGCGCTCCACGGTCTGGCCCCACAGGCCTAGTTCGTAATTGGGGACGTGGTCTGGCTGCTCGAAGTTCATCACGCGCAAGAAGCGCTCGCGGCCGTTCATGGCGGGTCCTTTCTAGCGGGCCTCGTGGGCCACCTGGCACATGGCCAGGAGGTTTTCCAGGGTGCGGCTGTTGGTCTGGAGAAAGGCGTGATGGTACCGCTCCCGGTGGGCGGCCGGATTGGCGTCGATGGCGCGGGCCTGCTCCTGCATGCGGACCACCCACTGCTGCAGAAAGCGGGTTGCCCCGGCCTCGTCGTCAAAGGGCCGGCGGCTGATCCAGCTGGTTTTCTCGAAAGGGGCATGGTGGTGGACAAAGCCGAACTCGTCGGTGGTCTCGCACTCGACGGCCGGCCCGAAACCCACGCTGCGGGTCATGTCCAGAAAGGCACCCACGGCCTGCCCGGCCAATTGGTTGAGCCGGGTCAGGGTGGCCTCGTCGCCGGCCAGGGGCGGCAGGGCCTGGCCGCTGAAATGGGCAAAGGCCGCGTCGTTGCGCAAGAGGTCGTAGAGGGGGACCTGGTCGGTCTCCTGGCCGGCCAGGGTCCTGTGCACGCGCTCGCGTTTGCTCATTGCTGCAGGCATAGATAAACGCTCCCGTGTAGGGACGGCTGAATGCCGCGGCGGCAGGGCAGGCGGCGATCGCGGCTGTAGGCGGAGTATTCGCGGGAGTACAGAAGGGAGCTTTGGTGGATGGGGCTGGGCGTTGTCTGGTGGGAGCAGGAGGGGCGCCCTGGTTTCAGCGCCGGCCCAGCAGCCTCTTGGGAAGGAAGGCCCAGTGGGCGCCCAGGAAGACGTAGCGCCTCCCCAGGGCGATCCGGATGCTGTTGCCGCTCCCATTGGGGCCATTGAAGAGCAGACCCACGGTGCCGTAGACGGTGCGCGGTCGGAAGCCGCGCAGCCCCAGGCCCAGGGCCAGCTGGCCCGGTTTGCCGCCGAAGAAGGAGGTCTGCACCGGGGTGAAACTCAGATCGGCCCCCGTGGAGAAGAGCGCCTTGGTGTCGCCGCCGCAGCTGAAGGAGGAGGCCCGGTAGCCGGTCTGGGTGTCGTAGCAGATCAGCTCGCCGTAGGCGTTGACGGTGCGCACGAAACGCTGGTTGGTGGGATCCTGCTGCTGCAGGAGCGCCAGGTCGAGCAGCTGGATGGAGGCGACCAACCGGTAGCGGGGCAAGACCAGCTGAAACCCCAGGGGCAGATCGATGCCCAGCCCTTTTTCCTCGAGGTTGACAAACCCCAGGCCAAAAGCGGCGTAGAGCCGGCTCGGTGGGGGCGCCTGGGCGCCGAGGGCGCCGCACAGGAGCAGGAGGAGGAGCGGGACAGCAGTGGGGCGCATGGAGGACCTCATTGGAGGGGGCCCCCCAAATAAACTCGCTTCTCCACCAGGCAACAAGGGCGGTAGCGCGGCAGCCCCCTGCTGTGGAGGTGGTTTTCACGGGTTGGTTCTTCCAGCCCTGCCGGTTACCACAGGCGCAGGGCGCGCAATTGTGAGGTCTTTTTCCGCTGGTGGGCTTCCATCCGCCGCAGCACGTCGTCGAGCAGCCGCACCGCCTCGGTCACATAGGGGCCCTTGTTGAGCATCACACATTCGGCCCGCTCAGCCATGGCCGCGTCGGTGATCTCGGCCCGCGAGGGGATACCCTTCTGCGAGAGATTCTCCAGCACCTGGGTGGCCCAGATCACGGGGATGTGGGCCGCCTCGCACACCCAGAGGATCTCCTCCTGGATCTCGGCCAGGCGCGGGAAGCTGATCTCCACCGCCAGGTCGCCCCGGGCGATCATCACCCCAAAGGGCTGGCGGCCGGCGGCCCGGGCGATCAGCTCGGGCAGGTTGCAGAGGGCGTGTGCGGTCTCGATCTTGGCGACGATGCCGATGGCCCCTGCCCGCGCCCCTGCCCGCCCCTGTAGTTCGCCGATCAGCAGATCCAGATCCGCCGGGCGCTGCACAAAGGAGTAGCCGACCAGATCGGTGTGGGCGGCGACAAAATCCAGGTCGAGCAGGTCCTTGCTGGTCAAAGGCTGCAGGGGCAGCTCGACGTCGGGGAAATTGAGGCCCTTGCCCGGGCGCAGCTTCTCGCCCTTGGGCCGGGCCACGGTCACCTGGAGCACCGCCCCCTGCGGCCCCAACGCCTCCACCCGGCAGCCCAGCCGGCCCTCGTCGAGCCACACCGCCGAACCTACCTGCAAATGGTCGAGGACCACCGGATGGGTGCAACTGGCCTGAAAGGAGTAGTGATCGCCGACGGGGGGTTGGCCCCGCACCAGCAACAGGCGGTCACCCCGGAAGAGCCGTTCCTGGCCCAGGGGGGTGGTCACCTGCTCGGTGCGGATCTTGGGGCCGGCCAGGTCCATCAGCACCTGGCAGGACCGGCCCAGGTCGCGCTGGGTCTGGCGCAGGCGGGCGATCATCGCCGCCCAGATCCGGGGATCGTCGTGGGCGCAGTTGATACGCGCGCAGTTCATGCCTGCCTCCAGCAGGCCGCGCAGCATGCCTGGATCGCTGGCCGCCTCGGTGGGCAGGGTCACCATGATGCGCACGGCGCGTTCGGCCGGGGCCTGGCCCAAAAGCAGGCGGGTGTTGTGGCGCAGGCAGCGTTCCCCCCGGAAGAAGGCGGAGGGCAGCGGGCGCGGGGGCAGGGCGGAGGCGGGTGCCTGGCAAAGGGCGCCCAGGGTGTCGATGACCGCGTCGAGGTTGGGCAGCACCCGGCCCTCGCTGCGGCCCAGGGAGGAGAGGCCCCAGGGCATCAGGGCCTGCTGTAGGGGGCGGATGTCGCGTTTGCGCAGCGCCAGGTAGTGGGCCAGGTTCAGGGCGCTGGCCCTGAAGGAGCGCCGCCGGATCAGGGGCTGCCAGCGGGCCAGGGTGGTCTCGCCTTCGGACAGCACGGCCTGGCGCAGTTGCTGCAGTTCGGCCAGTAGCGGTCGAGGATCGGAGAGCAGGGAGCTGGGAGGGGCCATGACTTGGGCATCCGCACAGGGTTCAGTAGTTGCCCTCGCGCCGCCACAGGTCCAGGATCAACTCGTAACGGCTGAGGGCCATGCCGGTGTATACGCAGTTGCTGGTGGAGAAGATGTACCCGCCTCCTGGCATGCCGCTTTTCAGGGCGTAGTGGGCCGACGCCACACATTCCTCGTCGGTCCCCGAATCGAGCAGGCCGCAGTTGACGTTGCCGATCAGGCAGACCTGGTCGCCCACCTGTTTTTTCACCACCGCCAGGTCCACCTCGCCCTGCGGGTCGAGGGAATGCAGCGCGTGTGGTTTGCCCTCCAGGAGCTGGTCGAGGATGGGCATGATGTTGCCGTCGGTGTGTTTGATCACGTAGTGGCCCTGCTGGCGGTAGCCGCGGATCAACCGGGCCAGGTAGGGGGTGACGAACTCCTCGAACCACTCGGGGCGCAGGAAGGGGCCGGTGTTGAAGCAATAGTCGGCGCACAGGGCAAAGCCGTCGAGGCCGCCGTGGGCTTTCAGGCGCGCCCCGCGCTCCAGGGCTTGGTCCACCATGCGTTCGGCCTCCTCCTTGACCTTTTCTGGCTCCTCCACCAGCCGGGCACACCAGGCCTCCATCGAGGTGCCCGAGGGGATGCTGTAGGTGGCGTCGCCGTGCAACATCAGGAAGTAGTCCTCGCCGCTCAGTTGGCGCACCAACTCGATCAGGCGCAATACCTCGTCCTCGCGGCCCGGGTTGGGGTGGAGGAATATGGCATCGTGTTCAAAGCGACGGGCGGTGGCGAGGTAGAGTTCGGCCATGTCGCGGCGGTGCAGCTGCCGCTCCTTCTCCTCCATCTGGTCCCACTGGTGGTAGTTGCGGTGGGAGGGATGGACCTTGCCGAAGGCCTCCATGGTCAGGAAGAAGACCAACTCGAAATGGGGCACCCGCATGCCGGGCAGGGGGGGGCGGCGTTCCAGGGCGTGCATAAAGCGCCGGCGGGGGGTGAGGGCTGGTTCAGTCATAACGCCCGTGCCTTTCGAGGGCCGCCAGGGCCGCCCGGTAGTTGGCCAGGGGCACGTCGGAGGGAACCGAGTGGTCCGAATGGAAGAGGTACCCGCCGCCCGGTTTGGCGGCCTCCACCTTGAGGCGCACCTCCTCGGCGGCTTCCTCGGGGCTGGCGGCCAGCTGGCGCACGTCGATGTTGCCGAAGAGGGTCAGGGCCTTGCCGTAGCGCGGCTTGAGCTGGCGCACGTCTAGGCCGGCCTTGGTTTCGAGGGGGTGGAGTCCCGAGAAGCCGGCCTCCAGGAAATGGGGGATGAGCGGGCCCACGTTGCCGTCGGAATGGAGGATGGTTTTGATCCCGTCTCTGGCGAAGTGGGCGCACATCTGGCGGTGGTAGGGCTGCACCAGCTCGCCATAGAGCTGCGGCGAGATGAGCGGGGCGCTGCGGTAGCCCAGATCGTCGGCCAGGAAGGCCCCGTCGAATTCGATGCCCAGGGCTTTGAGCCCGTCGTACAGGCCGAGGATGAGCCGGGTATGGGCCGCGAACATCTCCGCGATCAATTGGGGGTCGTCCAGCATCCACATCAGCAGGGTTTCCATGCCGATCTTCTGCCAGGTGGGATGGAAACAGGCGTGCGCCGAGTAGCAGATGAAACGCCCGTGGGCCTGCTCGGCGCGGTAGAAGTCGAGGATGCCGGCCGGGATGCGGCTGGGGTGGTACTCGGCCTGGTCCTTGAGGCGCTGCCAGTCATCGCGGCCTTTGATCGAGAAGTCGAGCCACTGGGGGGTCCAGTCGTCGCCTTCGGCCAGGTCGCGGCGGGTGGCCCCGTTGGCGTCCACGTAGAGCCGGTAACGGGGGTTGTCCTCGAGCTGGCGCACCGGCAGTTGCAGGGTGTAGTCGCCGCCCAGTCGGGTGATCTCGCAGCCGAAGTATGTGGAGGGGTCCACATTGGCGGGCAGACCTTCGCCCCGCCAGCGCTGGAGGGTGCTCAGCCAGTATGAATCCTGGTAGGGAACGCGGTCGGGCACCCGGCCGCCGAGCACGGCGCGCACCCGTTCTCTGGAGGTCATCGAGGTCTTGGGCATGGGGCAGGCTCCGGTGGCGAGGTCGGGACGAGAAAAAAGCAGCAAGTGGTATGCCACGGAGTCCATACATCTGTGGGCCTCTTGGAGACGGTCCTGATGGCCGCACAATCTGCGACAGGGGTGGCTCAGTGGGACGGGGGCTGCGCCCTTGCGCCGAGGGGGAATAATGGTGAAAATTCACTCCGCCACGGGTCTTGTCATCGTCACTTTTACGTGAGGAGCAGTTTTATGTCGAATACCCTTTCCTACCGCATTGGCTCGCTGAAGAAACCCTACCTGCCTTATTCGCAGGTGGCGGAGATGGGCATTCAGGGACTTGAATTGGTATGGGATCAGGATACCACCGCGGCTGCGGTCAAGGCTGCCCTGGGTTCCTGCAAGCTGTCCGTCACCTCCCTCCAGGTGCCCTGCCCTCTGGAAGACGAAAACCTGCCCAAGGCCATCGGCGCCCAGGCTGCGCTGGCAGCTGAGTTGGGCGCAAAGTATCTGTTTGTCAGCGCCCATGCCGGCGAGAAAATGTCTAAGACCGAGGCCTACGACCGGCTGCGCCGGGTGGGGGACGCGGTGGGGGCCCACGAGGTCTTCCTGGCCATGGAAACCCACCCGGACCTGTGCCAGAACGGCGACCAGATGGCCGAGACCATGCAGGGGGTCAACCACCCCTGGGTGGGGGTCAATTACGACACCGCCAATATCTATTACTACAACGAAAAGGTGGACACCATCGCCGAGCTGAAGAAAGCGGTCGCTGCTGTGCGGGGTGTACACTTAAAAGACACCTTTGGCGGGTACCGCGACGGCAAATTCCCGGTTTTCGGCGAGGGCATCGTGGACTTTGCGGCGGCGGACAAGGTGCTGCGCGAGGGGGGGTACACCGGGGCCTATGCCATGGAGCTGGAGGGCGGCACCTTCGACCCAGGCAAACCCGACGAGCTGGCCCAGAAGGTGGCTAGCTGCGTGGCGCATCTGAAGAAGGTGGGGATCGGGGGCTAACTAATTGATGGGGCGCGCCGGGAAGAGGCCCACTCCGGTCTTTCCCAAGGCGCGCCTCTCCCCACCGCACGTCCCCCGCAACGCCCCATAGGTTGGGGCGTTGCGTCCCCTCGCTCGCACAGCTCCGCTACCCGGCCCCCGCCACGCGGACTTCCCTTCCCGGCCGCTCCATGAAGGAGGAATACCCCCCACCTGCCGCTGCGCTAACCCTCGCGGCCAGCCCCGCTGGGGCCTTCTCCCCGTCGCTGCGTTAGGGCAAATGAGTGGCGAAGAAACGCTCCAGGCCGGCGCGGTACTGGGGTTCGGAGAGGGCGAAGGCGTTGCCGTGGCCTCCGGAGATTTCGAGGAACTCCTTTGGTGGATTGGCGGCGGCGCACAGTTTCTGGCCCTGAGCAAAGGGGATGAGGCCATCCTCTCGGCTGTGGACCACCAACACCGGGCAGTGGATGCCCGGCAGTTGGCCTAGGGTGTCGTAGGTGTAGCGGGCCAGCCAGTGCACCGGGAAGAAGGGGTAGCGCTGGCTGCCCAGCGCGGGCAGCGAGGTGAAGGTGGATTCGAGCAGCAGGGCGCCGGGTGGATGTTGCCGGGCCAGGCGGGCGGCGATGGGGCCGCCCAGGGAGCGGCCGCAGATCACCAGGCGCGCCGGGTCCACCCCTTCCTCCTGCACCAGGTAGGTCCACGCAGATTCCGCGTCCAGATCGGTGCCCTCCTCGCTGGGTTTTCCCTCGCTCTGCCCGTATCCCCTATAGTCGAAAACCAGGATGTCGAAACCCAGGCCGGTGAAGACCCGGATGGGGTCGAGCAGGTGCGAGATGTTGCCGTAGTTGCCGTGGCAGAAGAGCACCGTGCCGCGGCTGACTGGTGCCTGCACCAACCAGGCCGAGAGCCGCAGGCCGTCGGCCGTGGTGAGGGGCACCTCGCGATAGGGCAGGCCCAGACTGGCGGGGGTACTGATCCGGTCCGAGGTGGGCACGTACACCAGGCGGTGTTGGAAGAAGTAGAGCAGCGCGCCCAGCCCGAGGTAGGCAGCCAGGCCGATCAGGGCGAGGGTGGGCAGGAGGGATTTGAGTTCCGGGCCGTTCATGGGCAGGCATATCTAGCTGGGGTGTAGTCCAAAGATAGGGGCTGCACCGGCCGTCGCCCAGGCGCGGTTTCCTCTGCGCAGGGTCACTTTTCTACATTTCAAGAGCAGAGCCTGGTGTTGTTGCCCTCTCTACAGAAAGGCCTGCGCCATGACCTTCCGCCAACGTATGCTGGCCACCATCGCCGGCCAGCCCACCGACCAGATCCCCTGGGCCCCGCGTATGGACCTGTGGTACATCGCGCTGCGGGCGCGGGGGGAGCTGCCGCCCCGTTTTCAGAACCTGAACACCGCCCAGATCGCCCGCGAGCTGGGGGTGGCCTGCCATGCGGTGCGCGCCGACTACACCCTCAAGCGCCCGCCCGAGGACCTGGCCCTGAGGGGCCTGGGCATCGACAACCACCCTGACTATCCCTACCGGGTGGAGCTGCGCGGGCTGAAGGTGGATTTCCAGCACGACCAGGAAAACCTGTGGACCACCATCCACACCCCGGCCGGCCCGGTGCCCATCCACCTGTACCAGTCGGCACAGATGGCCCGCGACGGCATCTCCCTGCCCTTCGTCAAATCCTATCCCATTCGCTCGGCCGCCGACCTGGAGGCGGTGGGACAGGTCTTTGAGCATATCGAGGTGATCCCCACCCCGCAGGCGTACGCCGCCTTCCACGAGCGGATCGGCGAACAGGGGCTGGCCGTGGCCAGTGGTCCGGGGGTGGCCTCACCGGTGCACCTAATGTTGCACGACCTGATGCCCATGGACCAGTTCTTCTACTTCTACCACGATGACCGCAAAGCGGTGGAGCGGCTGGCGGCGCAGATGACGCCCGTTTTTGAGGCGATGATCGAGGCCCTGGCCAGCTGCGGTGCCGAGGTGGTGTTATGGGGCGCCAACTACGACCAGGATCTGACCTGGCCGGCTTTCTTCAACGCCGAGATCGCCCCGTGGTTGCAACGGGTGGGGGCGCGGTTACACCAGCAGGGCCAGTACCTGCTCACCCACACCGACGGGGAGAACGAAGCGCTGCTGCCCATGTACCCGGCCTGCAACTTCGATGTGGCCGAGTCCGTGTGTCCGGCGCCCATGACCCGCTGCACCCTGGCCCAGGTGCGGGAGGGCATGGGGCCGAAGACGACCGTGTGGGGCGGCATTCCCTCGGTGGCGCTGCTGGAGGAGTCGATGGGGGAGGCCCAGTTCGAGGCGTACCTGGATCAGGTCTTCGCCGAGTTGGGCACGGGCGAGCGGCTGATCCTGGGGGTCTCGGACAACGTGCCCCCGGCGGCCAGCTTGGGCCGGCTGGAGCGGGTCAGGGAGAGGGTGGAGGCTTTTGGGCCGGTGCGGGCGGCCTAGTTCAAAACGCCACAAACCCGCCGCAGACGGGGATACACTGCCCGGTCACGTAATCGGATAAATCGGTGACCAGGAACTCCACCACCCGGGCGCAGTCCTCCGGGGTGCCCAGCCGGCGCAGGGGGATCTGCGCCTCCAGGCGGGCGCGGGTCTCGGGGTCGTTGCGGCCCTGGGCAATGGCGCGGGAGGAGAGGATGAGGCCGGGGGCAATGCAGTTTACCTGGACGTTGCTGGGGCCCAACTCGGCGGCCAGCACCCGGGTGTACTGGATGATGCCGGCCTTGGCCACCTTGTAGGGCATGCCGCCGCCATCCCTGCCGCTCCACATGCCGGCCTGGGAGGCCACGTTGACGATCTTGCCCGAGCGCTGCGCCTTCATGGGCCGGCTGGCCGCCTGGCCGCAGAGCAGGGTGCCGGTCAGGTTGATATCCATGATGTAGCGGTAGTGGCTCTCAGAGGCCAGGCTGGCGGCCTGCTCCTCGTGGGAGCGCAGGTTGCCGCCCGCGTTGGTGACCAGGATGTCGAGCCGTCCGAAGGTATCGAGGGTCTGTGCCACCATGCGGTCTACGGCTTTTTGATCCGTCACATCGGCCTCGATCCCCAGGCTGCGACGACCCAGGGCCTCCACCTCGGCCATCACCGTGGGGGCGTTCAGCTCCTCGCCGTACTCCTGCGCCGCATCCAGGTCGATGTCGTTGACCACCACGTCGGCGCCCAGGCCGGCCAGGTGCAACACATAGGCCCGCCCCAGGCCGCGCGCTCCGCCAGTGACCAGGGCCACCTTGCCGCTGAGTTTCATAGTATTCCTCCTGCTAGAAGTCGGGCTAAAGATAACATCTCTCAGGGGGGGCGGCGAGGTCGAAAGCGCCGCCACAGATCGCCGCAGTTGGACGGAGGCGAGGGGCGCGTGTAGATTTTTGGGGATGAAGACCTTCCGCTCCCTCCTGCTCATCCTGGCCCTGGCGGCCTGTGGTCCCTCCGAGTCGCGGCCCGAGGCCCCGGCCTCCACCAACCCGCCGGCCAGCGCGCGGCCCACGCCTCTCTACACCTACAGGGTGCTCAACGTGTACCCGCACGACCCAGGGGCCTTTACCCAGGGGCTGGTCTATCTGGACGGTACCCTGTATGAAGGCACTGGGCTGGAAGGGCATTCGAGCCTGAGGAAGGTGGACCTGGAAACGGGCGAGGTGCTGCAGCAGTACCAGCTGCCGGCGCAGTACTTCGGCGAGGGCATCGCGGTGCTGGGGCAGCGGATCTTTCAGTTGACCTGGCGTTCACACGTGGGGTTTGTGTACGGGCGGGAGAAATTCGACAAACAGCGGGAGTTTGCGTACCCCACCGAGGGTTGGGGCCTCACCCACGACGGCAAACGCCTGATCATGAGCGACGGGACCGCCACCCTCTACTTTCTCGATCCGGACAAACTCACCCAGGCCGCCAACGTGGAGGTGCGCGACGAGCGGGGGGCAGTGACCAGGCTCAACGAACTGGAGTACGTGGAGGGCGAGGTCTGGGCCAATGTCTGGTCGACCGATCGCATCGCGCGGATCTCGCCCAAGACCGGCCAGGTGCTGGGCTGGATCGATCTGCGCGGGCTGCTCGCCGCTGCCGACCGGGCGCGGCAGGTGGATGTGCTCAACGGCATCGCCTACGACGCGGCAGGCAAACGGCTCTTTGTCACTGGCAAGTGGTGGCCCAAACTCTTTGAAATCGAAGTGGTGGCCCAATAAGAGCCTATCCGAAAACCCCATTTGAGCTGCGCCCGGCTGCAAGCGGCGCAGACGGCGTTGCCCTCAATCGGCGTATTTCTGAGCCAATACGCCTTCTTCGGGCGCCTTGTCTGCGCTGCTTTCGCTCGGGCTCGCCGACAAAGCAGGTTCTCGGATAGGCTCTAAAATTGACTTCTGCCTGAATCGGGGTATATTCCTGGCTGATGATAAATCGATTTTCCAAACGCCCCTTTCTGCTGCTCCTGCTGGTCGCCCTGGTGGCCGGCGCCCTGCTGGGTGTATCCTGCCATCTGGCCTGGGCGGACCACAGCCACGAGCCCGCCTCCTGCGCGATCTGCGTCTGGTTCCACTTCAAGGGTTGGACCGCCGCCGCCCTGGTGCTGCTGGTCGGCTTCGCCCTACAGCACCTCCCCTGTGCGCCCTTCTCCGGGGGGTTCTCCCTTTCCGCTGCGCTTCACCCCGCCCGCGCGCCGCCCCACCGCTGAGTTCTCCACCCCTGTTTGTCACTGCCGGCCACGCCGGGCGCTAGCATTGCGCCTGGTGGCGGTTCCGGCTGACCGAAATTCCTTTGACAGGAGGACTCCATGCGCCCCACCATGCGTTTTGTCGCCGCCGTCGCCTGCCCGATCCTGATGGCGACCGCCGCCTCTGCCCACAGCGGGCAGGGGCAGAGCACTGCCACCGGCCTGTCGCGGGCCTTTAATCCGGCCATCAGCGCCAACGGCCTCTTTCTGGGGAACTACCTCTCCGGCGAGGAAGAAGGGGCCGAACCTGCTACTGGGCTGCACTTCGAGGAGATGGAGGTGCAGTTGGCTTCTAGTGTCGACGCCTACCTCAAGGCCGATCTGATCCTGGCCCTGCCCGGCGGGGAGGGGATCGAGGTGGAGGAGGGTTTTGTCACCACCCAGGGACTGCCCTACAACCTCATCCTCAAAGCGGGCAAGTTCTACGCCGACCTGGGCCGCCACAATACCCTGCACGCCCACGCTTTTCCCTTCGTCGATGCACCGCTGGTCCTGGAGCGGCTGCTGGGAGAGGAAGGGTTGAATGAGACCGGGCTGGGGCTCAGCACCCTGCTGCCGGCCCCCTGGTACGCGGAACTGAGCGGCCAGGTGCTCAACGGCGACCACGAACTCTTCGCCAGTCCCAAAGGGCGGGATCTGCTCTATGTGGGCCATCTGAAAAACTTTTGGGATCTGGGCGAGAGGGCCACCCTGGAACTGGGCGGCTCGTGGGCCGGGGGGACCAACCAGGACCGCCGGACCAGCACCCTGACCGGAGCCGACCTCACCCTGAAGTGGCGGGCCGGCGGCAGTGGGCAGCGCGCCCTGGTCTGGCAGGCCGAATACCTGCGCGCCCGGCGGGAATTGCCGGAGGGTACCGACGCGCAGGGCGGTCTCTATTCCCTGGTGCAGTACCAGTGCAGCCGGCGCTGGTGGGTCCAGGCCCGCTACGACCTCTTTGGTTTGCCCCGGCCGGAGGGCGGCGAGCGGGAGCATCGGGTCAGCGGCCTGCTGGCCTTGGTGCCCAGCGAGTTCTCGGCCCTGCGCCTCCAGTACAGCCGGCTGGACGCCGGCGCCGAGGCGGTGGATCAGGTGCTCCTGCAGTTCAACTTCACCATCGGTTCCCATCCGGCCCACCGCTACTAGGGAGGAACAGGGAGATGAGGCACACATGGATAGTGCTGCTGGCCGGGCTCTGTGCCCTGGCCAGCCAGACAGGAGCCGAGAGCCTGCGCGTGGTGACCACTACCCCCGATCTGGCGGCTATCGCCCGGGCGGTGGGTGGAGGAAGGGTGGAGGTAAAGGCCATCGCCCGGGGGGACCAGGACCCGCACTTTTTGGAGGCCAAGCCCAGTTATATGAGCCTGGTCAACAAGGCGGATCTGTTGATCTACAACGGGCTAGAGTTGGAGATCGGCTGGTTGCCCCTGCTGGTGCAGGGCGGGCGCAACCCCGCGGTGTTGCCCGGGCAGCCGGGGAACCTGGATGCCTCGGCGGGTATCCCGGCCCTGGAGATCCCCGCAGTGGAGGTCGATCGCTCGCAGGGGGATATCCATCCTCTGGGCAACCCGCACTATACCCTCGACCCGCGCAACGGGTTGCTCATCGCCGAGGCCATTGCCGCCCGGCTCCAGGTCCTCGACCCGGGTGGGGCGGAGGGTTATGCCCGCAACCTGAAAGAGTTCGAGCAGCAACTGCAGCAGTGCATCGCCGGCTGGGAGGTGCGGGCCAGGGACCTGCGCGACCACCGGGCGGTCACCTATCACAAAAACTTGGAGTACCTGGCCAACTGGTTGGGCCTGAAGATCGCCGCCTACATCGAGGACAAACCTGGGGTGCCGCCCAGCCCGCGCCACCTCGCCGGACTGGTGGAGCAGATGAAACGCGACGGGATACAGGTGATCCTGTACGCCGAATTCCAGGATGCCGCCGCACCCGGGCGGGTAGCGGCCCAGGCTAAGGCCCTGGCCGTGGCCCTGCCCATTTCAGTGGGCGGGGAGCCGGGGATCGCCACCTATACGGACTTGTTCGACGCGATCCTCACCCGCCTGGAGGCGGGGTTCGGGGGAGGCTGAACCATGGAAGACTTTCTGTTCTTCATGGCCGCGCCCTTTGCCGCCTGCCTGGTGCTGGTGGGCATGCACGCGTACCTGGGTATACACGTGCTGGCGCGGGGGGTGATCTTTGTCGATCTGGCCCTGGCCCAGATCGCGGCCCTGGGGCGGACGCTGGCTTTCCTGGCAGGGTACGAGTTGAATAGTGTGGAGGCGTACCTGAGCTCCCTGGGCGCTGCCTTCGCCGGCGCGGCGGTGTTTTCGCTGACCCGGCTGCGCCAGCGGCAGATCCCCCAGGAGGCGGTGATCGGCATCGCCTATGCCGTGGCCGCCGCCGCCGGGGTGCTGGCCATCGACCGCGCCCCTCACGGGGCCGAGCACCTCAAAGAGCTGTTGGTGGGCTCCATCCTCTGGGTCACCTGGCCCCAGGTGCTGGAGGTCAGCGGCCTCTATGCCCTGGTAGGACTCTTTCACTGGATCTTCCGCGAGCGTTTTCTGGTGATCTCCTTCGACGAGGGAGAGGCCCTGCGCCGGGGGTGGTCCGTGCGCTGCTGGGACTTTATCTTCTACGCGTCGTTTGGTTTGGTGATCACCAGTTCGGTCCAGGTGGCCGGCGTGCTGCTGGTCTTCTCCTTTCTGATCGTGCCGGCGGTCTGCGGCACCCTGCTGGCCCAGCGTCTGGGCTGGCGCCTGGCCATCAGCTGGGGGGTGGGTTTTGCCGCCAGCGCTTTGGGTTGCAGCCTCTCCTATGCCGCCGACCTGCCCACCGGCGCCACCGTGGTCTGCACCTTTGGCGCGGTACTGGTCGCCCTGGGCCTGGGGTGGAAGGGCAGGCATTTGTTGAAAAAGGAGTCTGACGCTTAGATGTTTTTGCTGGTGATCCTCTGCTGGGCCCTGCCGGCCAGCGCCCTCACCCTCGAAGCTGAACAGGTCCTGCTCTCCCAGGTTCGCGCGGCCCTGGGCCAGGAAGAAACACACGCGCCGGCGCATCCTTTCTGCGGCACACCGCTACTGGTGGAGGCGCGCGCAGCCCTGAGCCCTGCCGGGCAGCAGCGGTTGGCCAAGGCCCTGCAGCGGCCCGCCCTCCCCCGGGAACACCTCAGTCCGTCGGGAAACTTCCGCATCCACTATGACCTGAGCGGCCGCAACCGGGTGGACCCCGCCGACGGGGATGCCAACCAGGTTCCCGACTACATCGACACCGTGGCGGCCGCCCTCGACCGGGCCTGGGATCTGGAGGTGGGACAACTTGGGTACCCGGCGCCGCCGGTCGACGGGGGGGCTGGGGGGGGTGACGAATACGATGTGTATATCGTCCAGCTGGGTTCGGGGGGAGCGTACGGCTTCACCTACCCGGAGCAGGGGGGCAACCGATCCTCCAGTTACCTCGAACTGGACAACGACTACACCGACACCATCTACCTCCAGACCCGCGGACTGGACGCCCTACACGCCACGGTGGCCCACGAGTTTTTCCACGCGGTACAGTTTGGGTACTACCGGGGAAGCGATGGGGTCTGGTGGCAGGAAGCCAGCAGCACCTGGATGGAGGAGGTGGCCTACCCCGAGGTGAACGACTACCTCCAGTACCTCTCTGGCTTTCTGCGCCAGCCCGAGAAAGCCCTCGACAGCGGCAGCAGCTTTTCCGCCGACTACCACATCTACGGGGCCTGCCTCTTTGCCCACTTCCTCGACCTGCGCTACGGCCGCGGTTTGATCCGCGCCATCTGGGAGGAGTTGGGCAACCGCAACAGCGCCGGCCTCGAGCATTTCGACCGGGCCCTCCGCCAGGAGGTGCCGGGCGGCTTCAGCGGGGTGATGGGGGAATTTGCGGTGTGGAATTACTTCACCGGCAGCCGTTACCGCCTGCCCTCGCGCTACCCCGACGGCGAGGCCTATCCCCAGGTGGGGACCACCTCCCTGACTGCCCTGGCCAAGGTTGTGGCGGCTGACAGCGGCGAGGTGGACCACCTGGGCAGCACCTACGTGGTGCTGGAACCGCGCCTGCAGCCGGGGGGCGCGGTGCTCGAAGTACAGACCATGCGGGGCCAGTGGAGCCGGCAGGTGCTGCTGGTCTCGCGCGACAGCGTCGAGGTCCGCTCCCTGGCCGGCGGCCAGTTGCGCCTGGCCGGCTGGGACCGCTACGATCAGGTGGTGGTGGTGCTGGCCGTCACTGAGCAGAGCGGCAACAACTATGAGTACACTGTTTCTGCCCAGTACGATCCAGATCTGATCGACGAACCTGTGCCCCAGGCCTCCACCTTGGCCCAGAACTACCCCAATCCCTTCCGGCCAAGCCAGCAGGATCTCACCGCCATTGCCTTTGGCCTGAGTCAGCCCAGCACCAATACCGCCCTTTCCATTTTTACAGCCGAGGGCCGCCTGGTCTGGCGCAGGTACCTGGGGGTGCGCGCTGCGCGCACCCACACCGAGGTCTGGGACGGGACCAACGAGGAAGGACAGCCGGTGGGTTCGGGCATCTATTACTACGTTTTGGAAGGCGACGGCTTCAGGGCTTCCCGCTCCCTGGCAGTGGTGCGGGAGGAGTGAAACACCTAACGCGCAGAGGAGGCGACGTGGCGGGCCTAGACCATCCTTATCGGGAATTGAGCGGCGGCAAATGGATCAAGGGCAATCTGCATACCCACACCACCAGCAGCGATGGCCAGCGGCCCCACCAGGAGGTCATCGACGACTACGCCCGGCGCGGGTACGGATTCCTGATGATCTCCGATCACGACATCCACACCTCGGAACGGGACTACCGCGCCTTTGACCCCCGCGGGCTGGTCCTGATCCCGGGCAACGAGATCAGTGCCCAGGGGCCGCATATGTTACACGTCGGGGCCACCGACCTGGTGCCTCCCCACGCCGACCGGCAGCAGGTCATCGACGAGGTGGGCACCAAGGGCGGTTTTGCGGTTTTCAACCACCCCAACTGGCACGCCAACTTCAACCACTGCCCCCAGGAGCTGCTGGATGCCTGCCAGGGCTACCTGGGCTTGGAGATCTACAACGGGGTCATCTGCCGGCTCGAAGGCAGCCCCTACGCCACCAACCGCTGGGATATCTTGCTGACCAAGGGCCGCCGGCTTTGGGGTTTTGCCAACGACGACAGCCATGCGGCCATCGGCGACGTGGAGCTAGGGTGGAACGTGGTCTATGTGAATGAGCCCACGGCCGCTGGGGTGGTGGAGGCCCTGCGCCAGGGGCGCTTCTACGCCTCCACCGGGGTGGTGATCAGCCGCATCGAGGTGGAGGGTCGGCGCATCCGGCTGGAAACCGAAAACGCCGCCCGCATCGTGGCCCTGGGCCACGGGGCCAAGCGTTTTGCCCAGGTGGACGCCAGCCGCATCGAGGTGGAGGTGCCGGCTGAGCTGCGCTACGCGCGTTTCGAGTGCTGGGGCACCGGCGAGACTTTTGCCTGGACCCAACCCTTCTTCAGCGCCTGAAAGCGGCATGAACCTGGGAATATGCCTGGGGCTGGGGCTGGCCCTGTGTAGTGTAGTTCCGGCTGGCCCGGTCGAACCAGTGGCGGGGGATTTCAACCAGGACCAGCAACTGGACCAGGCCGACCTGGCCCTGTTGCTGGCGGCATTGGGCAGCGCCGATCCGCTTTTTGATCTTAATGTCGATGGTCGGGTGGACCTGGAGGATTTCTTCCGCTGGGCCGACCACCTCGAAGCGGCCCCGGCCTTCGCCTCAGCGCCCGATTCAACGGCACCTCCAGACAGCATCGCGGCCCTCCCCTCCCCCACGGACACCCTTGCCTTGGGGCCGGTGCCGCTGGTGGTGGCCCCGGCTGTGGACACGGTGGCTGTGGTTGCCGGCGCGTCGCCAATTCCAGACAGCATCGCAGCCCTCCCCTCGCCCACGGACACCCTTGCCTTGGGGCCGGCACCGCCGGATTCGCCGCAGGCGGTGGCCCCGCCTGTGGATACGGTGGTTGTGGTCGCCGATTCGTCGGTCGCCGCGGTCCTGCCTGTGGATACTGCCGCTTCCCCCCCTCGCCCCGACTCTGCGGCAGTGCTTCTCCCCTCCCGAGCGCAACTGCCGGCCAACATGGACCCTCAGCGACTCAGCGCAGTGCTGCCCCCCCCCGATCACCTCGACACGGTCCCCACTGAGTCCTCTGTTTCGCCTTTACCACCGGCTCCCCCTCCCCCGCTGTTGCCAGAGGGCGCGGTGGTGCTGCCCGACAGCGCGCGCCCCTTCCAATCGGTTCCAGTTGCCTATTACGCTGTCACCACCACCCGGCATACCACGGCGGTGCATCTCACCGGATACACCGTCGCCATCCACAACGCCAATCCCTTTGGTATCTCCTCCCTGCGCCTGGTCGGCCAGTCCGTGGATTTTGCCCACCCTTCCCTTCCTCTGGGTGATTGGGAGTGGTTCTGGTTCAGCGACTCTGAGCGCAGCCAGGCCAAGGTCAAACTGCTCGAGCAGCGCTGGCAGACCCCGGAGGTGGCGCGCAGCGACACCGGGGTGGTGCTCCGCTTCCGCCGCCGGGACGTGCTGCGGCGCGGGATCGAGGTCGAGGTGAGGTATCACCTGGACGCCCGCCGCCCCGAAATCACGGCCGAGTACACCATTCGCAACCATTCTGGACAACCCCTGCTCAGCCCGTATATGATGGTCGGTTTTCCGGGGTTTGCCAACCAGCAATGGGTGGAGCAGGTATCCACCGCCGAGAAGGTGCGGCGGCCGCTGCGCCCCTATGCCGATTTTCTGGCCGAGGCCCAGGCCCGGAAGTTGACAGACTACCTGCTGTTGCGCCAGGACTGGAATCCGCAGACCCAAGCGCCCGAGGCGCTGCAAGGTTCGGTGGCGCTGCGCGCCGCAGGCCGGACATATACCCTGACCACCACCCTGGCCGGTGCTTCCGGGTTGATCGGGGCCTATATCGCCCACACCAACAAGCCGCGCTATCTGACCAGCCATCTCTACGCCTTCCTCGACAGTCTCGGCGATGGGCAGAGCGGCAGCGTGGCCGTGCGCTATGTGTTGGCGGGCAGCCGGTAAGCGGAGGCGCAGATGAAAAAGATTTCGACGACCTGCAGCGCCCCATACGTTGGGGCGTTGCGAGGGTTGGGTGGTGGGCAGTGCGAGGAGCCTTGGAGGCGATGGTCTCTCACTAGTTGGAGGCGCAGATGAAAAAGGTTTTCGACGACTTGTACTTGTGGTCGGTGTTCAACGAGACTAGGCAGCTCGATTTCAACGGCCATCTGTGGGTGCGGCCCGAGGGTAACGTGCTGATCGATCCGGTGGCGATGATCCCCTCTGACCTGGAGCATCTGGAGCGCCTGGGGGGAGCGGCCTGGATCGCGCTCACCAATGCCGACCACGAGCGCCAGGCGGCCTTCTTCCGCGAACACACCGGGGCCAAGGTCGCCGTTCACGATCTGGACGCCGGTCAGTTAGCCCTTCCGGTAGATCGCCGCCTGGCCGACGAGGAGGAGATCGTGCCGGGGCTGCGGGCCGTCCACCTGCGCCACGGCAAGAGCCCCGGCGAGGTGGCCCTGTACTGGCCGCAGAAGAAGCTGGTGCTGGCCGGCGACCTGGTGGTCGGCGCCCCGGTGGGGCGCATCAGCCTGTTGATGGACGAGAAATTGCAGGACCCGCCGCGCGCCGCCCTCGAATTGCGCAAACTCCTGGCCCTGGACTTTGCCCATCTGCTGGTGGGCGACGGCCACGCCGTCCTGCACCAGGGCCGCGAGCGCCTGCTCGAATGCCTAGAAGAACGGCGCGACATCTTTATCAACAAGATCAATGTGGACGAAGTGGAATGGGTGCCCACCGCGCGCACCGGCCGGGTTAGCAGCAAGGGCCGGCCCGCCCACTACCACTGGGACGACAAGAACCTCGATGTGCTGGTCGGCGCTAGGCACCTGGGATACCGCCTCATTCGCCTGCCTCCGGGCATGGCGACTTTCCCGCTGCATTTCCACCACTTCGGTGAAGAGATGTTCTACGTGCTGGAAGGCAATGGCACCTTGGTCAGTGATCGCGGGGAGTTTGCGGTGCGCCAGGGCGATGTCGTCGCCTTTCCACCGGGACCTAGGGGGGCACACCAATTCAGGAACGAGGGCAGCGCCCCTTGTGTGCTGCTGGCCGTAGGCAACGAACTGCCCCATGATCTGGGCGAGTACCCCAATTCGCAGAAGGTGCTCACCAAGGCGCTGTCCGGCTGGGGCATCTTCCGCAAAAAGGACGCCGTGGGTTATTGGGAGGGAGAACAATGAGCAGCCTGATCGCCGTCCACCCCGACTTCGACCACATCTGGCCCTTTGCCGGCGACCACTTCCGCCAGCTTTGGCAGCAGCAGGGGGAGGTGGAATTCATCCGCGTCGGGGACGGCGACCAACGCCCGCTGTGCCAGATCGCCAGCCAGCCGGGCCGCATCCGGCGCCTGGCCTGCCTGGGAGTGCGCGTGGAGCTGGAGTGCCTGCGCGTTTTTTCCGCCCTGCGCGAGGCCACCTTTCAGGGCGGGTACAGCGGCAACCTCGATTGGGAATGCCGCGATCATCTGGAAAAAGCCGGGGTGCGGGTCTACCATCACCCCAGCGAGGGTTTCTGGGGGCAGACGGTGGCCGAGTACGGCCTGGCCCTCACCCTGTGCGGCCTGCGCCGCATCCCCCAGCTCCACCACCAGATCCTCACTTCGCTGGCGCCCTGGGACTACGAGCCGCCCGGAGGGTTGGGTCGTCCCGGGGTGCGGGGGCAGCAGTTCGGCGACGACGCGCGTTTCACCAGCGGCACCCTGGCCGGCAAACGGGTGCGGGTGGTGGGGGCCGGCAATATCGCCAGTCGCTACGCCAGCTTTGCCCACTTTTTGGGCGCTGAGGTGGTTGCCTGGGACCCCTTTGCCTCTGAGCCCTGCTTCCACCGCGCCGGGGCCCGCCGCGAGTGGTACCTGGAGCGGCTGGTCGAGGACGCCGAGATCTTTGCCCCCATGGTGCCGCTCACCGATTCCACCCGCGATCTGGTCAAGGCCCAGCACATCGACGCGCTGCCCAAGGGCTGCCTGGTGGTGCTGGTGACCCGGGCCCGGATCTGCGACACCGAGGCCCTGCGGCGGCGGGTGCTGGCCGACGAACTGAGTCTGGCCGCCGACGTGTGGGACGTGGAGCCTTTGCCCCTGGACGACCCGCTCCTGGGCCGGCCCAACGTGGTCCATACCCCCCACAACGCGGGCCGCACCATCGACGCCAACCAGGCCTGGGCCGCGAAGTTGGCCGAGCAATTCCTCCCCTAGTGCAAGGGTGATCCTCCTTGTCAAAAAGAAGGCGCGGCGGTATTCTTAATCTGAGTTTGTATTCCTTCTGACAGGAGTAGCCAAGTGAAGAGTTTGCACACCCTCGACGCCGCCCAGCAGCAGCGCAACCAGTCCCTGCTAGACGCGGCCCGCCACCTCAAAGACGAGAGCATCACCTCCCAGGTGTTGCCCCTGCACCTGGACATCGCCGCCGTGGAGCAACTGAGCGCCGAGCAGGTCCACGCCTTGGAGGGGTTGCAGATCGAGGCGGCCCGCATCGCCATCCGCTCCCTGGCGTCGCTGGCCAAGATCAACGAGCTGGACCACCTGGGCGGCGGCCTGGAGCTGATCCCCTCGCTGCTGATGAGCCTGGCGGTGAGCGACTATGAGCGGGTCGAGTACACCATCGAACACGCCCATACCAGCATCGGCTATTTCTCCTGCCTGGCTGCCCTGGGTTTTGTCGATGCCCAGCTGGTGGTAGACGGTTTCCGCCGCAGTCTGGATATCCCCGGCCATGTGTCGTGGTTGCCGGGCGGCACCCAGCTCAACGGCGGCCGCCTGGGGGTGATGGTGCCGGTGGCCGTGGGGCAGGCCCTGGGCAAACGCGCCTTCTATGGCCAGGGAAGCTGGGTGTTGACCCACTGCGGGGACGCGGGCTGGATCTCGGGCCAGGCCCTCAACGGTTTCAACGGGGCTTCCTTCCACGGGGCACCCATCACCTTTGTCATGCACCGCAACGGCATCCAACTCTCGGGGACCACCCGCAGCATCATGGACCGGGACCCGCGCCGCATCATCGGGGCCCTGGGCATCGAGATCCTCGAAATCCCCACCCTGCTGGACACCGCCGCTCTCTACCAGGTCTACCGCCAGGCCTTTGCCCTGGCCCAGGAGGGCAAACCCTCGCTGATCTACCCGGTGGGCTGGCACTCCAGGGGCGCCGACAAGGTCACCCTCAAGACCTTTGGCGAGCGTTATGGCATACTCGCCGAGGTGGAGGCCTTTGCCGACAAACACCAGGTGCCGATGGGCCAGGAGGTGTGGATCCCCGGCTCGCTGATGAGTTTCCGCGACGCGATCCCGATGATCGAGTGTGTCTTTCTGGTGAACCAGTTGCCCGGAGGCGAGGGGCACCACGACGGCCACATGAAGGGCCGCAAGGAGGAGGAGGTGCTGGCCGGCCCCCTGCTCCAGCAGAGCCCGGCTCAGCAGCAGGCCCTGGCCGCCCTGCGCCGCCAGTCGCCCCGGATCGTGGTCACCCAGCCCCGGCCCTCTCCGGGCGCCCCCAACCTGGTCCTGCCCGGCGAGGCCCTGGAGGCAGTCAAGCTGCCGGCCGCCGGCGCCAAGGCCAGTCCCCGGCTCGGCTCCGAAGCCGGGTACGAGGCAGTGGCCAAGGCCTTCCCCGAGCGGGTCTTTGTGGTCAGCTGCGATCTGGATGTCTCCACCCGCCTGGCCAAAGCCGGGGCGCACCTGCCCAAGGGCCACCGCTTTGAGATGAGCATCGAGGAGCAGGCCGCCACCCTGATGGCCGACGGTTTGGCGATGAGCACCCGCCAGCCCCAACTCAACGTGGTCTCCACTTTTGCCGCCTTCTTCGAGGGCATCGCCCGCGAGGGTTTTGAGCTATGGCGGTACCAGCGCAATCTCAACGGCATCAACGAGGGGCTCAATGTCACCTTCCACCTCTCCCACGTAGGCTCCTGCACGGGCCGCGATCACTTCTCGGGCTGGAGCCTGGACTGGATCAATATCGGCCTGACCTACCTGCCCTACCTGCGGCACTTCTACGCCCCGGCCGACGCCCGCGCCGCCTTTCTGGCAGTGCGCGACCTGGCCGCCCACTACGGGGGCCACATCCTGGCCATCCCGCGCGACAACCTGCTGGTGCTGGAGCGGCAGGACGGCTCGGGTCCGCTGTGGGAAGCCCATGCTGCCTGGGAGGAAACCACCCTGTACCGGGCTTATACCGGCGCGCGGCGGGCCATCCTGGCGCTGGGGGCACCGGCGTACCTGGCCGGCGAGGCAGCTGCCCAGTTGGAACAGGGAGGACCGCCGGTGGACGTCCACATCGTCAACAGCCTGCCCCTGCCCCAGGGAGCCCTGGAGAAGTGGATCGCGCGGTACGACCAAGGGCTGGTCACCATCGAGGATGGGTTGATCGGCACGCCGGCCAGCGGTCTGCGCGGTTTTGCCGGCCTGGTGGCCAGCGCCGCACAGGGGCGGGTGCCCTTGGCCCACCTGGGCATCACCGACCCCCGTATCGCCCCCTCCGAAGGACACCCCGAAACCTGGGCCTATTTCGGGCTCACGGCCCAGGCATTGGCCGAGGCTGTGAAAGGGTTGTAGAGACGCATCGCGTACACCTCCCTAGGCCCGGCCCAGAGCCATCATCAATTCACAGGAGCAGATCCCGCATGTCGAAATTTGCTTTGATCATTTTCCTCGCCGCCCTCACCAGCTGCGCCTCGAAGGGCGGAAACTCCCAACTCCTCGCCAATCCGGGCCACCCCAAAATGAATGAACAAGCCCCTGCATCCTTTCAGGCACTATTCAAGACCAGCACCGGAGATTTTGTGATCGAGGTGACCCGCGACCTCTCCCCGCACGGAGTCGACCGCTTCTACAACCTGGTCAAGAACGGCTTCTTCGACGGCCAGCGTTTCTTTAGGGTGGTGCCCGGTTTCGTGGTGCAGTTCGGCCTGCACGGCGATCCCCAGATCTCGGCGGCCTGGCGCGATGCCAATATCCCCGATGATCCGGTGGTAGGCACCAACGCGCGCGGCACCATCACCTTTGCCACCGCCGGCCCCAATACCCGCACCACCCAGCTCTTCATCAATTACCGCGACAACGAGCGCCTCGACGGCATGGGCTTTTCGCCTTTTGGCAAGATCATCGAGGGCCTGGACGTGGTCGACAAGATCAACAGCGAGTACGGAGAAAAGCCCAGCCAGGGCAAGATCCAGGCCGAGGGCAACGCGTACCTCGAAGACAAGTTCCCCAAGCTCGACTACATAGAGACTGCCCGGATCAAATGAGCGGCGGGCAGGAGGCTTGAGTGCGCCGGCCGACCAGCCCATCGGCCTGCGCGCCGGCATCTGGGCAGTGGTTGCTGCCCTCTTATGGGGGGGCAATGCGGTATTTATCAAAATAGGCCTACAGGGTATGCCACCCATCGCCATGGCCTGGGGTCGCTTTGCCATCGGCGCCCTGACCGTGGCGGTCGGTGCTCTGGTCGCCGGTGTCTCCCTGCGCGGCCTGGCCGGCAACTGGCAGGGGCTGGGGGTGCTCCAACTGGTCTTCATCTTTCAGATCCTGCTGCTCAATATCGGCACCATGGGCACCACAGCCAGTCGCGCTGCGGTGCTGATCAACACCTATCCCTTCTTCACCGCCCTCTTCGCCCATTTC
>SXGU01327782.1_pt1 | contig 71940 bp, 43 predicted proteins | sample 3174531 | NCBI WGS metagenome assembly SXGU01 (sample SAMN11356863, study PRJNA531348) | freshwater metagenome | isolation source: freshwater sample F1-140 | place: China: Fuxian Lake, Yuxi | collected 2017-12-25 | reverse complement strand
GGCTGCGTTGTGCATGGGCGTCGGATACCTGGGATGAAAGTTTCCGCCAGGCGGTCGATGCGCCGCCAAGGCCGCTAGCCAATGGCTTGAAATTACAAACCTAAAAAAGAATGGGCGCTCGGGTTTGGATTTGCGCCCGCTCTGACGCGTCAAAGCCAGCGGCGATCTACGCAGCGCCGGCCAGCGCGCGCGCCACCAGCGCCAAGGTCATCGCCTGCGCGACCGTCGCATCGGGCGCCGTCGCCATGCCCGCGGACAGCGAGCGCACGTCCAAGGCAAATCGGTCGTCGACCACACGCCCCAATAGTGGCGGATCGGCACGCAGCGCCCGCTCGGTCAGTTGGGCGGCGCTCCAGTCCGGGTGCGCGAGTGTCAGTACCCGCGACGGCAGCACCAGCAATGGGTGGGTGCCGCCCCCGACTTGCGCCGGGGCGGACAACACCTGCACTTGCCACGGGGACGGCAGGTGAGCGCGCAGTTCGGCGGCCCAGCGGTCCGCGCGCACGGCGACTTCGGCTTCGCCGATGTGCAGTTGCTGCAGAGCGGGCAGCTCGGTCGCCCGACCATGGGCATGCAGGCGCAGCGTTGCCTCCAAGGCCGCCAGAACCAGACCGCCGGCGCGCACGGCGCGGGCCAAGGGGTCACGGGCCATGGCCCCGATCGCTTCGGCCGTGCCCACGCACAGGCCGGCCTGCGGCCCGCCCAGCAGCTGGTCGCCCGACCAGGTGACCACGTCGGCACCGGCGGCGACGGTCGCCTGGACCGTCGTTTCCGCTGGCGGTCGCGATCCGTCGGGCAAGGCTGCTGGGCTGACCGGCAACGGACCCAGCGCACCGGACCCCAGATCGACCACGACCTGGGCTCCCGCGGCGTGGGCCAGCTCGGCAACTTCGGCCAGATTGGGGTCGGTCGCAAATCCGACGAGCGCAAAATTGCTGCGGTGAACCTGCAGCACCGCCGCCACTGGCTCGCCAGCCGCCGCACACACGTCGATGGCTTTGACGTAGTCGGCGAGGTGGACGCGGTTGGTCGTGCCGACTTCGACCAGCCGGCAACCGGCGGTCGCGATCACGTCGGGAACCCGAAAGCCCCCGCCAATCTCGACCAGCTGCGATCGCGCCACCAACACCGTTCGACCGCGGGCGATCGCACCGACGGCCAGCAGCACAGCCGCGGCGCCGTTGTTGACCACGATCGCGTCTTGCGCCCCGGTCAGCCAGCGCAACAGTGGCCGACAGTGCGCGTGCCGCGAGCCGCGCTTGCCCGTCGCGGGGTCCAACTCCAGGCTATTGTAGCCACTGGTGGCCGCGACCGCCGCAGCCTGCGCCTGGGCGTGCAGCGGCGCGCGGCCGGCGTTGGTGTGTAAGAGGACGCCGCTGCCGTTGAGCAGGGGCCGCAGACTGGGGCCGCGGAGGGTGCGCACTCGCGCAGCCAGGGCGCGCACTGTCGCAGCGGCAACCGCGTCGGCGTCGCCGAGCGCACCTTGAGCAATGGCGGCGCGCACTTCTGCGACGACCTCTCGACTGATCATGGCACGCAGCTCGATGGGTAACGCAAGTCCTGCCCACGAGTCGCTGTCCACCAGCGACGACACCGCCGGTAAGTGGCGAAACAGTGCGTTCGGGTCAGGCATCGACGTCTCGGGCGGCCGCCGCGACCGCGCTGTGGATTGTCGGCTGGTGAGCCTGCAGCGCAAGTTCCTGGCCGCCCAGCCAACCCAGCCCCGCCACCACGTCTAGGATCGGCACCGGGTGGCGAGCGATCGCCGCGGCGACGGCTGCGCCAAAGCCCTGCGCATCCTCGCCATGCCCATCGGGTCGGAACGGGTTGACTACCACAGCAGCCAGCGGCACCGCACGTTGCACCACGACGAGCGCGCCGCGGCGATCCAACCCCTGCCAGCCCGCCGCCGACAGCAGGATGCGGCTGGGGTCGCGCGCGACCAAGGTCGCTGCCCCCGGATGGCCTGCGATCACCGCATCGGTCAGCGCCCCTTCGACCAGGGCGACCGGCTGTGGGTCGGCAAGGCCAGCCGTGGGCGCCAAAAGCGCGCGCAGGGTCGGCATACTGGCCGCAATCGCCGCGTCAAGGGTGGGGCCAGCCAGGGCCCCTACGGCCACGACCACTGCATCAGCCACTTCGGGGTGCGCCGCGGCCTGGCGGTGGTAGGCGCCGTCGATGAGGACCAGGCGAGCCTGGGCCGACAGCGCATGAACGGCAGTCCGCAGCTGCGCCCTGCTGCCGATGCCGCCCAGCTGAATGTTGCAGCGGGCGCGCGCCACGGCGATCGAGGTTGGGCCAAGCGCGGTGCCAAACCCGAGGTCGCGGACGATGCCGAACGCCCCGCCAACAGCGTCGATCCAGGCGCGCGCTGACACCACCCACGCGCCGCGCTCAACCACGATGCGCGGCTTGGCAAAATCGAGCCAGGCGTCGCGGTCTTCGCCGTCCACACCGATCGACACCAGGCCGACGGTGCCGTCGCGGGCACAGGCAGCGGTCGCAAGTGCCAGTAGCGCAGTGGTCTTGCCGGCGTTCTTGCTGGCGCCAAGGATCGCGACTCGCCGCACCACAGCCCTGGCAGGCCACACGTACGCCGCCAGGCTGGCGACCCCGATGGCGCTCGGCGTTGCAGAAGCGGAAGGGGTCATCGACACAAGCGCTGGCCGGGCGTGGCCGTAGCGCGACCGATACTGCCACAACCGCCTGCGTGCGCTATGCTCCCTGGCGGGGCGCGGGCGGGATCCGCGATCGGCCGGCGTGAGCGCGTTTATCTCCAACAGCACCAACGGCCAGATGGTCGCGCGGTTCGCCGATCGCTACGCCCGCCGCTACTTGCCGATCTATGCCGTGGGGCTGGCCTTTCTCGCCGCCACCAATTGGCTGACCGTGTGGATTCCGCAGCTGCAGAAGGCGGTTTTCGACGAACTGGCCGGCGGCCGCAGCGCCGATGTCGTGCACGAACATGCACTTTACATTGCTGGCGCCGCACTGGCTGTCATCGTGGTGCGCACGCTGTCGCGGATTCTGTTCTTCAATCCCGGCAGAGCCATCGAGTTTCGCCTGCGCAATGACATGCTCGACCGGCTGCTGGGCATGTCGCCATCGTGGTTCCGCAAGGCGTCGATTGGCGACCTGATGGCGCGATCGGGTGACGACGCGACGTTCGTGCGGGCGCTGGTCGGCTTTGCGGTGATCATGGCGCTCAACATGCTGCTGGCGGCCGGCATGGCGCTGTACCAGATGTTCCGCACCGATGTGTGGCTGACGTCCTTGTGTCTGCTGCCGGCGGCGCTGGCGATCTTGCTGCTGCGCACGGGCGTCGCTTGGGCGATGTCGCTGATGAAAGAGACCCAGGTCGCGCTTGGCGAGCTGAGCGACGAAGTCCTGCAAGCGTATAAAGGGGTGTCGGTGGTGCAGGCCTTCGCGGTCGAGGACGCGTTCGTGCGGCGCTTCGACACTGCGGCGGACCAGTACCTGCGCCTGAACCTGCGCCAGGCGGCGGTGCGCACGTTCTTCATGCCGGTGGTCGGCGTGGTCGGCAACCTGTGCATTTTCTTGCTGCTGTGGCAGGGCGGCAAGGCCGTGGTGGCCCGCCAGATGACGCTCGGCGACATGGCGGCCTACGCCAGCTATATCGCGGTGCTGGTCGGCGCGCTGGCGTCGGGCGGTTGGGTGGTGGGCGTGCTGCAGCGCGGGGTGGTGTCGCTGCGCCGCTGCTGGGATGTCATTGAACTGCAATCAGATCTGCCCGAAGGCACGGCCGCGTTGCCGCAAAACGGCCAAGGCGTGCACTTGCAGGTACAGGGTCTGACGGTGCGGCACCCGGGTGCAGCAGAGGGCACGGCGCCTGCGCTGCGCGACGTGTCGTTCGAATTGCGCCCGGGCGGCATCCTGGGCATCTACGGGCCGGTCGGAGCGGGCAAGTCCACACTGGCGGCAGCGCTAGCACGAATGGTGCCGGTGCCGCGGGGCACCGTGTCGATGGACGGCGTCGATCTGCAAGACGTGCGCGAAGCCGACCTGCGGCGCAGCCTGGCGGTGGTGCCGCAAGAGGCGTTCTTGTTCTCGCGGTCGATAGCCCACAACGTCGGTTTTGACGACCCGGCGGACCGCGTGGATGCCGCCAAAGTGCAGACCGCCGTCGCCGACGCCCAGCTTGCCGACGAAGTGACGCGCATGCCGCAGGGCCTGGACACAGTGGTTGGCGAGCGGGGCCTGCTGCTGTCCGGCGGTCAGCGGCAACGCACCCAATTGGCGCGAGCCCTGTACCGAGAAGGCCGGCTGATCGTGCTTGACGACGTGTTGAGCGCCGTGGACCACGACACCGAAGAGCGCTTGTTGGCGGTGTTGCGGCGGCACATCGCCGGTCACGGCATGTCGGCGATCCTCATCTCGCACCGGCTGACAGCGCTGGCGCACGCCGACGAAATCCTGGTACTGGCCGATCCGGCGGGACCCGACGCCGGCCGCGTCGTCGAGCGCGGAATACACGCGGATCTGGTGGCGGCGGGCGGCACCTATGCCACGGTGTGGGCGGCCCAGCAGAACGCGCCAGACGACCAACCGCTGGCGAACGCCGCGTAGAATCGTTGTTTGATTTTAGACCGTTGCAAGCGCACCGCCCGGCAATTTGCCGGCCCTGCCCCGAGGCGATACCTTGTCGCCCACCCAGCGTCCGCGCGCCGCGGCGCCCATCGGCCCTTGATGACCGCGCTACTTGTCGCCGAACGCCCGACCCGGCCCCATGGCTTTGCACGCTTGCTGGTGGCGGCGTGCGCGCTGCTGGCTTGCCAGGATCCGCCCGCGCGCAAGCCAACCATCGGCGCTGGCAACACGGGAGCGGATATCGGCGGCGACCTGGCGTTTACGCCCGACGATGTCCAGACCGCCGCGGATAGCGCTGTCGGCGACGGTCTTGTCGCTGAGGTCATTGCGGCGGACGCAGCAACGGCGGCCGACCAGCAGGGCGACAGCGAGGCGCCCAAGCCGGCCTGCACGAGCAGCGCCGACTGCGGGGCCAAGGGCGACTGCATCGCGGGGCAGTGCTTCTTTCACACCCCGTGTCAGGGCGACAAACAGTGTCAGGGCCAGGGCCAGGTTTGCGACGTGCTGAGCGGCGAGTGCGTGCCGTGCCTGGTCGCCGCCGACTGCGCCAAGGGCATGGTGTGCAAGGGCCACGTCTGCCTGCCGCCGGCGCAGCCCTGCGCCAGCACCAAGGAATGCCCGACAGGTCTGGTTTGCGACAAAGCTGCAGGCCAGTGCGCGCTGTGCGCCAGCGGCGCTGATTGCGCTACCAACCAAGGCTGCCTCGACGGCGTTTGCGTGCCCAAGATCTGCGCACCCGGCAGCGGCAAGTGCCAGGACGCCGACGTGCGCATCGTGTGCAACGCGGGCGGCACCGCCTACGGCAGCCAACCGTGCGGCCCCGCAGCACTGTGCAGTGACGGGGCGTGCAAACCCGTGGTGTGTGCCGCGGGCAAGCTCGCGTGCGTCGGCGCGCAGGTGATGCAGTGCAACGCTAACGGCACGGCGCAGAGCCTGGTCAAGGACTGCTCAAGTACGGGGCTTGTCTGCAATGCCGGCCAGTGCGAACCCGCCAAGGTCTGCGCCGCTGCCAGCGCGACCTGCAAAGACGGAGCGCTGTTGGTGTGCAAGTCCGACGGCACTGGCTACGACAAGATCGCCTGCAACCCGGGCCAGGTCTGCGTGAGCCAGACCTGCGTAGCCCAGACCTGCGCACCCAATGGCGGCGGCTGCGACGGCAGCGGGACCCTGCAGTGCGACGCGCTCGGCAGCAGTTGGCAGAAAGGCAAGGACTGTGGACCGCTCGGGCTAGTCTGCAAGCTCGGTCAGTGCGTCGCAGGCTGCAAGAAGGGCACTGTCACGGCCAACAAGACGCTAGGCATGGCCGTCGCCAATCTGGGCGGCGTGGCTGCGCTGCCCGACGGCGGCTGGATCCTGGTCGGACAGCAAGAGGGTGGCAAGGCCTGGGCCGTGCGCACCGACATGCTCGGTACGCTGGTGTGGGACAAAGCCCTTGGAGCGAACGCCGGGTCGCTGGCGGGCGCGGTCACGGCGACCAACGGCGACATCGTTGCGGCGGGCACGGCAACCGACAAGGCCAGCGGCGCCGGCTGCGCGCTACTCGTGCAGCTTTCCGCAGACGGTACGACCGCCGCCGAGCAGCAACTGTGCGCGCCAACGGCCAACCCGCTCATCCACTTGGGCGCCGAAGCCATCGCTCGCCGCAGCGACGGCGGCCTGTACCTGGCCGGCCGCCGCGGCGTCGGCACCACCGCCGCCAACGATGACCTGTGGGTGGCGCGCCTGGATGGCGCGGGCAAGTCGATCTGGCAGAAGCACTCGGCGGTCCTGCTCGGCGACCGCGCGCAGGATGTGGTGACTTTGACCGATGGTGGCGTGCTTGCGGTGGGCTACAGCAGTACGGCCGTCGCAGGTGCGGGCGAGACCCCGGCGGCGATGCTGGTGCGCTACGACGAAGCCGGCAACCTGCTGTGGACCAAGATCGTCTCCGGTTACCTGGCTTCGCGCGCAGCTGCCGTGGTGCTCGGCCCCGCTGGCAGCGTTTACGTGGTCGGCCAGGCCCAGGCCAAAGACAACGCTGTCTCCCAGTCGTGGCTGGCGCGCTTCGGCGCAGATGGCCAGGTGCTGGCGCAGGCACTGGTCGGCAAGACCTTTAGCGCGCAACTGGTCGACGTCGCGCCGCAGACCGATGGCACGCTGGCCGTGCTGCAGGCGTTGGTGGCGGGCCCGGGCAACCTGCTGCACCTCAACGCCGCGGGCGAGATCCTGGACACCGTGGCGCTGCCGACGACCAAGGACATGGTGCCCCAGCGCCTGTGCGCCAACGCGGTGGGCGACCTGGCGACGACGAGCGGCAGCCTGTTTGCGCTCAAGCTCCCCGCGCGCATCGTCACGTTCTGCGGCTGGTAGGAACTGTCGCACAATCAATGATTCTGGGACTGGTTCCTTTGGCTGGCTGGGTGGGTCGCAAGCTCGCTTCTCTGCAGCCGACTCGCCGCTCCTACGGTTCACATAGCGGACATTTGGATCAGGGACACATCCGGACGGACATGCACGGTCTAGCTGTGCGGCCGGTAGCCGTCGCCGGCGAGCGAAAACGCGTTTGCCGTTCCGTTCGGCCGCATGCTACATTGCGCGATTCGCCAGCCGTGCGACCCATCGGGCAAGGGTCGCCGTCGGCTGGGGAATTGGCGGGCGCAGGCGCCCAGGCAGCGAGAGGTCGGCACATGCGACAGCAAGGCAAGCGGTGGGCAGCGTGGTTCGCAGTGGCCACCGCGTTGGGCGTCTCGGCGTGCGGCACCGATCCAGTTGCGCCCGTTGCCGACGCCAACACCGGCGCCGCCGATCTGAGCGTGACCACCGACGGCGGCCCGGCTGAGACCAGTCCGACCGACAGCGGCAGCGGCGACTCCGCAGATACCGCCAAAACCGACGTTGGCGATGGCGCCGCTGACAGCGATCCTGAGGTCGCCCAAGACGTCGCTGACGTCGCCGATGTCGCCGATGCCGAGCCGGAGACCGTCGCCGATGTGCCCGATACCGGACCGGATCTGGGCCCAGGCGACACCGGTGTCGAAGTCGGCAAAGACGTGCCGGCCGACGTCGGTGGCGCCACACCGGTGCCCGGCGAGTACAACGCGACCTGCACCAGCAGCGCCGACTGCGTCAATCCGTGCGTGACCACAGCCTCAACCTGCGTCGCCGGCAAGTGCAACTTCAAAGCGCTGGACAAGGCGTGCCTCATTGAGATCGGCGGCGGCAAGGTCGAGTGCGTCGCTGTCGGCGGCATCTCCAAGACCAAGTCTTGTCTGGCCTGCCAGGGCGGCGTCGGCAAGGCGGTGCTCAGTGCCAACACGTGGCTACTGCCCATGGACGGCCCCACCGAAAGCGTGGTCATCAAAGACGTCGCCGGCAACGGCATCAGTTGGAATTACACCGACAAGAAAGCCATCTCGGGCGGCAAGTCGCTGTGGATCGGCGACCCGGCCAAGGGCACCTACGCCAACGGCAAAGCGGTCGGCGCCACCGCGACCAGTGGCGACGCCAAGATACCCAACCTGCCGGGCATCAAGCCCAAACTCAACTTCTGGCTGTGGCTCGACACCGAGCAGACCGAGGGCGACGACCTGCTGACCGTGCAAGTTGTCTCCGGCGGCCAGCCGTCGGCGATCTGGACCAGCGACGCGATCGGCGGCAGCACCCATGGAGCCTGGCAGCGCATCGTGGTCGATCTGGCGGCGTTTGCCGACAAGACCGTGCAGTTCCAGTTGGTGTTCGCCACCAAAGACGGCGTGCTCAATGCCTATGCCGGCGCCTTCATTGACGATCTGGCAGTGGCGACCGGCTGTTGCGCCGCCGACGCCGAGTGCGAAGACGGCAACGCCTGCACCACCGACGCCTGCGTCGGCGAGGGCGATAAGCTGCCGGTGTGCAAGAACACTGCCAAGGCCGACTGCTGCGTGACCAACGCCAACTGCGACGACAAAAAGCCGTGCACGCTCGACCTGTGCAGCGGCCCGGGCGGCACCTGCAGCCACAGCGACCTGCCGGGCTGCTGCATGGACAGCGCCGGCTGCAACGACAACAACGCCTGCACCGACGACGTGTGTCCGGCGGCCGGCGGCCAGTGCCAGCACATCAACAAGTGCTGCAAAGGCGACGGCGAATGCGCGACCAGCGATCCGTGCAAGAAGGGCACGTGCAATTCGGGCCAGTGCAGCTACGCCGACACCTGCTGCCTGTTCAATGACGACTGCGACGACTTCAACCCGTGCACCACCGACGCCTGCGACAAAGGCAAGTGCGTGTACACCAGCGCGACCGTGCCTGGCTGCTGTGCACCGCAAGTGCTGGTCAGCAAGTTCGACGGCTCCGAAGAGGGCTGGACGTTGACCAGCACCCACCCGACGATTAAGTGGTTCTACAAAGACAGCACGTTCACCAAGTCGGCGCCGGGCAGCCTCAAAATGGCCGACCCGGCCAAAGACAGTAGTTCGGTGCCCTTTACCAACCCGGTGTTCAAAGTGACCGCGGCCTCGCCGGCGGTTACGGTCCTGCCTGGCAAGGAGACTACGCTGTCGTTCTGGTCGTACCACGTCAGCGGCAATGGCACCAGCTACACCTTCCGGGTCTACGTGGTGATCGATGGCGTTGAGAACGTGCTGGCGAGCTTCTCGTACTCGTCGCACTTCAACGTGTGGAAGAACACGGTGGTGGATCTGACACCACTTGGCGGCAAGTCGGTCGAGTTGAAGTTTGAAGTCGTGGCCACCACCACCGGTGGCACCTACGTGGCGACCGGCATCTATCTGGACGACGTCGTGGTGACCTCGACTTGCCAGAACAAGAAGTGCACGACCAGCGCCAACTGCCCAACCACCGGCTTTGGGTGTCTGGCTGGCGTGTGCACCGATGGCCTGTGCACCTACACCAACAGCTGCTGCGCCGGCGACAAGGACTGCAACGACAGCAACCTGTGCACGGCGGACCTGTGTGTGACCACCACCAAGAAGTGCTCGTTCACGGCCATCAAGGGCTGCTGCATGGGTCCTGGCGACTGCAACGACGCCAACGCTTGCACCACCGACGTCTGCCCCGGCCCGGGCGGTCAGTGCAGCAATCCGGGCGTACCGGGCTGTTGTTTGAGCAGTTCGCAGTGCGACGACAAGAACGCCTGCACCACCGACAATTGCATGCAGAACAAGTGCGTCAACGCCACCTTGTGCTGCGCCGCCGACAAAGACTGCGCCGACGGCGAGACCAAGTGCACCACCGACACCTGCGTCGGCGGCAAGTGCCAGCACAAGCCGACCGGCGCCGCCGGTTGCTGCGAACCCGACGTGTGGGTCAACGACTTCGACCAGGGCGCGCTCAAGGACATCACCATCAGCAACAGCGCTGGTGCGGGCAAGGGCTGGCAGATCAACGCCAGTCCTCCGGGCGGCTTGAACAAAAGCGCGCCGGCCGTGCTGTGGTATGGCGACCCGGCCAAGGGCAGCTTCGACATGGGCTCGACCAACGGCAAAGCCACAACGCCCAAGATCCAGCTGCCGGCCGGCACCAAGTCCAAGCTGACGATGGGTTTGCTGATGGACACCGAGTCGGGCGGCAAAGGCTCATACGACGACATGTACGTGTACCTGTACGTCAACGGCCAGAAGCTGACGGTGTGGGACAAGGGCACCGGCGTTACGCCCAACAAGTGGTACGACATCAGCTATGACCTGTCGCCGTATATGGGCCAGGAAATCCAGATCGAGCTGTACTTCAACACCATCGACAGCATTGGCAACGGCGGTAAGGGCGTGTTCATCGACGACCTCAAGGTCACCACCGACTGCGGCAGCTGACCGGGATGGCGGCGGCGATCTGCACGGGCACGGCGGGCTGGAGAAACGTAGGCATGCACATGCGGTGGTGGACAGTACCGATGCTGGTTGCCGTATTGGCGGCCGTCATGGGCGCCGGCTGCGGCGAAGAGCCCAAGCCAGCGGCCAAGGACGCGGGCAGTGACAGCGCGGCCGAAGTCGCCACCGACTCGGGCGAACCTGCCGACGCGGCCGGGGGCGAAACCGGCGTAGACACCGTGACGCCAGATGGGGCCTCCGACGGCGGCGATCCGCTCGACACAACGGAAGAAGTTGCCGGTGACGATGCCGATGCCGCACCCGAGGTCGCCCCGGATGTGCCACCGGCCGACGTGGCGCAGTGCGCGACCGGGACCGACTGCGCCGGCAAGCTGACGCTGTCGCCGTGCCAGGACGCGCTGTGCGATCTGGGCACCTGCAAGGCCATCCCCAAGCCGTTTCCGTCGTGCTGCAACAACGCCGGCTGCGACGACAAGGACGAGTGCACCACCGACACCTGTGACAGCGCCAGCCACCAGTGCAAGAACACGGTCGATCCGCTGTGCTGCTCGGGCAAGAAGACGCTGCTCAAGTCCGGGTTCGAGGCGGCGGTGACCGATGGGCTCAAGTCGTCGGACGCCGCGACCAACGGCAACGTACAGTGGCAGCCCAGCACCGCGCGGGCGCACTCGGGCAAGCAGTCGCTGTACTTCGGCAACGCCTGCAAGACCTACGACAACTCGATGTCGCCCGACAGCGGCTGTAAGCCGGCCAAGACTGCGCAGCCGGTGGCGACGGTGCTTGCCAGCAACGCCCAGTTCCTGCCCGAAGGCAAGAAGGCGCATCTAGTGTTCTGGCTGTGGCTCGATACCGAGGCGCCCTACGCCAATCAGTTCAAGCCGGCGACCTGCAAGACCGCGTGCCCGACTGGCGCCAGCTGCTTTCTGGTCAACGACGTGGCGCAGTGCCTCGCCGAAAAAGACGTGCTGACCGCGCAGGTCGTCGAGGGCACCAAGATGACCCAGGTGTGGACGTCGATGGCGATCGGCAAGACCACCAAGGGCCAGTGGCAGCAGATTGCCGTCGATCTCAGCGACTGGGCCGGCAAGACCGTCAAAGTCCAGTGGAATTTTGCGAGCGGCTCGGCGTTCAAGAACGACCACGAGGGCATCTACTTGGACGACGTGGTGTGGGAGACCGTGTGCGCCCAGGCCTACTGCGACGCCGCCAACCCGTGCAAGGCGGACGAAAACGCCTGTACGCTCGATGCCTGCCATCCCTACGTCAACGGCGCCGCGGGCTCCGGAGCGGGCGCGTGCCTGTACGGCAAGGCTGCTGGTTGTTGTGCGGCCGACGCCGATTGCGACGACGGCGTGGCGTGTACGCTCGATGCGTGCAAGAACGGTCAGTGCGCCAACAACCCCGATCCCGCCAAGCCCGGCTGCTGCAAGAGTGCGGTATCGCTGTATGCGCCGTTCGACGATGCGCTGACTGGGTGGACGACGCTGCAGCAGAACTCGGCGACGGTCGGTTGGCACCTTGCGCCCAATGGCGGCGAAGCGGGCGGCGCGCTGGCGTTCTCGAACGAAGAAGGCACCACCTATGACGACCCGGTGTTGAGCGACGATGTCGGGCCTAAGGGCCTGGTGTGCAGTAAGCCCGTCGAAATCAAAGCGGGCTCCTTGTTCAACCTGCTGACTTTCCAGCTGCAGCTCGATACCGAGTGGACCGGCGTCGCTGCAGGCAAGTACGTCAATCCGCCGCTGGCCGGGCTGGCCAAGTACGACGAGTTCACCGTTGTGGCGATGGTCGCCAACCAGCCGACGGTGGTGTGGTCCAGCGACCTGATTGCGGGCACCACCAACGGCAAATGGAAGACCATCACCGTGGCGCTCGACGCCCTGCAGGGCAAGACGATCCAGCTGTGCCTGGGTTTTGACGCCGGCGATGGCAGCAAGAACGAGTTTGCCGGGGTGGCGGTGGACGAACTGGCCGTCAAGGTGGCGTGCAGTAAGCAACTCTGCTACCTGGACGGCGAGTGCGCGACCAAGAAGTGCGCTGCTTGTGAGGCGCCCAAGTGCGATGCGACGCAGGGCTGCACTTGCGCCAAGATCTCCGGCTGTTGCGAAGCCGATGCCGATTGCGACGATAAGAACGACTGCACCACCGACCAGTGCGCCGCCAAAGTGTGCAAGAACACCAAGAAACCCGACTGCCCGCCACCGCCGCCCAATCCCTAGCCCCTGATGGCGTCAGCGGCCACAAGATGCCGCGCGCAGTTCGTCCAGCGAAAAACCGCTAGCGTGCAGGTCGGCGACGTTCAAAGCGCCGGCGCGCAAGCCCGCCTTGACGGCCCAGAACTCCACGCCCGCCACGGCCTTGTCGACCAACCGGACTTGCCCGCCTGCCTCGTCGCGCTCTGCCCCCGACCCGGCCAGGGCAGCGCGGGCATAGGCGGCGCACAGGGCAAGCGCTTGATGGGCGCGCTCGGCGGTCGGCGCAAACGCGGCCTGAATGGGCGCGATCTGGTCGGGGTGCAGCACCCACTTGCCGGCGTAGCCCAGCCGCGCAGCATCGGCGGCGTCGCGGCTGGCCAGCGCCAGTGCCTCGTTGTGACGCGCGCGTTCTGCGTCCGTCGGCGCGGCCGGATCCTTGGCGCGAACCGGCAGCGTCGCGGTCACGGCGTCGAGCGCGTCTTTGCCGTGAGCCGCGGCCACGATCGGCAGCCACTGGCGGGCTGCGGACTGGTCCCTGAGCCAGCTCTGCGGGTCCACCTCGCCACCGATGCACCGCGCAAAGTCGTAGGCGCCAAACACCAGCGTGGCCACTTCGTCGACGGCGGCGATCGACTCGGCTTGCAAAAGCGCCCGCGGTGACTCGATGAGCACCTCCAGGCGCGGCACCTGCGCCCAGCCGAAGCGGTCGGCCGCGCCCCGCAGCAGGCGGGCCACGTCGCGCACCTCGTCGGCCGACTCCGTTTTGGGCAGCACCACGAAATGCAGGTGCGCGCCGGCGGTCGGTAACACCGCTGCCAGGTCATCGGCAAAGTACGGCGAGCGAATGTCGTTGGGCCGAAAACCCACTACGCGACCGCACCCGGCCGCGGCCAGCAGCGCTTGCCGGCAGAAATCGCGCGCTAGCGCTTTGAACTCGGGCTGGTCAGGCGCCGCGTCTTCCAAGTCAAAGAACAGCGCGTCCACCGGCAAACGCGTGGCATTGCCCATCAGCCGCAGCGACTGGCCGCGCGCCTCGACGTTGGGTTCGCCGGTGCGGTTCCACTTGAACGACGGCACCGACAGCACGCCACGGCGGAAGTAGGGCACGTGCTGACCGCGCACCAGCGGTCGGGTAGCGGCGTGGCGAGTCGCGACGGCGGCGACCTTTGAAGACCAAGAATCATCGGGGAGCAAGGCGAGCCTCCAGGTGCCACGGCCAGCCGGGCGGCGGCGTGGACGCAAACGTCAGCGTCTCTGGCCGGGTCGGGTGCGACAAGGTCAGCTCGCGCGCCCACAGCGCGATGCTGCGGTCGGGCAGCGGGGCCGGTGCGCCATAGCGCAGGTCGCCGAGCAACGGATGACCGCGGTGCGCCCACTGGGCGCGAATCTGGTGCTTGCGGCCAGTGCGCAGCGCAATCTGCAACAGCGTCCGGCCGACAGCGCGATCCGCCACCTGCCACGTCAGCTCAGCGCGCTGCGCATCCGGGTGGCTGGCCGCCACGACGCGCGTAGATCCTTCGCCGGTGGCCAGCCAATCGACGCAGTCGCCCGTGTCACTGGCGACTTCGGCCAACACGACGGCCTCGTAGACCTTGTGGGCGGTGCGCTCGGCAAACTGCCGCGACAGCCGCGCCGCCGCCTTGGAGGTGCGCGCCAGCACCACCACACCGCGCGCCGGACGGTCGAGCCGATGGACGATGCCGCAGAACACGGCGCCGGGCTTGCGGAACTGTTTGCCGATCCAGACCTTGGCCCAGCTGTGTAAGTCGAGGTCGCCGCTAGCATCGGCCTGGATCGGCATGCCCGCGGGCTTGTCGAGCGCGAGCAGGTGGTTGTCGCAATACAGCACGGTCGGTTCGAGCAGCGGCACGGTAGTTTTGCGGCGCGCAGGCGCCGTGGCGATGATAGCGCGATTGTGCGGGCGGCGCAGGCCACGTATCCTTGCGGCCATGGCGCGCGCGTTGTTTTTGGCAGGTGCGATCGGGGCGATGACGCTCGTCGCCGCCTGCGCCCCCAATCCGGCCGACAGCACCCGCGTCTGCCGCGACCCGGTCACCCAGGCCTGCCATCCGTGCCCGGGCAGCAGCGGCTGCGTCGACCCGGTGCAGTGCATGCCAATTGCCTGTAGTATCATCGCGTTTGGCGACACCGACGCCAGCGGCGACGGCGCGACCGCTGCAGAAACGGCTGGCGACGGCGGCAAGACCGAAGGCCTGGCCGATGCGCCCAGCTCGGATGCAAAGGCCGAAGCCGTTGCCGATAGCGGCCCGGATGCCGCGCCGGAGGTTGCATCGGACAGTCAGGCCACCGATCTCGACGTTGCCAAGGATATCCCGTTAGCCGATGGCGCTCTATGCGCAGCGGGCGAGGCGCAGTGTGCCGGCAACACGCCGCAGCTCTGCCAGGCTGGCAAATGGGTGGCGCAGCCAGCGTGCCCAGCCGACCTGCAATGCCAAAAAGGGATTTGCGGGTGCAAGGATCCGTGCCCGGCGCTCAACCTCGTGCAATGCGTGGACGGCGTGCCGGCGACCAAGACCTGCCAGCTGACCGGCTCAGGCTGCCTGTCGTGGAACTTGCCGGTCGCCTGTAAGCCTGGCGAAGTCTGCCAGCTGGGGATTTGTCAGGCGCCGCCGGCCTGCAACCCGGGCTGCCCGCCCGGCCAGGTCTGCCAGGGCAACGTCTGCATCGATGCGCCATGTGCGCCGGCCTGTCCGAGCGGCCAATCTTGCCAAAAAGGCGTGTGCGTACCAAAAGGTGGCGGCACGCTGTCGTGCGCGCAGGTGGTGGCGTGCATCGGTAACTGCCCGGCCGGCGATGCCGGCTGCCCCGACAGCTGCAAGGCCAAGGGCAGCGACGCCGCGCTCGGCTTGCTCGCTGGCTACCAGGGCTGCATCAAGGCCGTGTGCAAACCGCTGGCCGATGCCGGCAAGCTCAACGAGACGCTGCTGTGCGTGTACACCAACTGCTTTGCCGAGCAAAAAGCCTGCACTGGCGCCGGCACCGCCAGCTGCAAACAGCTGAGCGAGTGTCTGTCCGGCTGCGGTGGATCTTCGACCTGCGCCAACACCTGCGGCAGCAGCGCCAGCCAGCAGGGCGGTCTGGACTACTATGGGCTGCTGACCTGCATCGACAACCTGTGCGCGGGCCTAGCCGGCGACGCGCAGCTGCAGTGCGCTCAGCAGGCATGCAAAGCGGGCTGGGACAAGTGCTTTGGCGGCGCTGGAGCGCTGTACACGACTTGCTTGCAGATCGCCCAGTGCCAAGGCAAGTGCTCTGGCGACATCACCTGCGCCAAAGCGTGCAAGGCCGCGGGCACGCCGGCGGCCCAGGCCGCGGTAGACGATTTCATCGACTGCCGCGACGGCAAGTGCGGCAATTGGTGCGCCAACCCCGGATCGCCCAACTGTGCGGCCTGTGTCGAGCAGTTCTGCGCGGCGCAGCTGGCGGCGTGCTCGTTCTGAACCGCAGCGGCCTGACCTATCGCGCCTCGGCCCGGCAGCGGTTGCGCAAGTTGCTGTCTTTGATCGACTCGCATGGCGACTTGTTGCCACCTGCCACCGCTCGGCAGTAGTTGCGGGCGTCACTGTCGCGGATCGACTCGCAGGGTCCCTTGTCTTTGCGGGCCACGGCGCGGCAGTGGTTGCGCTGGTCGCTGTCTGAGATCGATTCGCATGAACCGGCGCTGTCCTTGCCACCGGCGACGCCGCGACACTGGTTGCGCTTGTTGCTGTCGCTGATCGACTCGCAGTGGCTTTTGTTGCCGCTCGCCTCGGCGCGGCACAGGTTGCGGCGATCGCTGTCGCGGATCGACTCGCAGGCGCCTTTGTCTTTCTTGGCCACGGCGCGGCAGTGGTTGCGGGCGTCGCTGTCGCTGATCGACTCACAGTTGCTGGCAAAGGCCGGCGCGGCGCCGCAGATCGCGGCGAGGCCGACAAGGACGAGAAGGCTGCGCATAACAAGGCTCGCTGGCTGGCGTGAGAGCCGCGGCGACGGTACCGCCTTGGCGCCCCGGTTGGCAACCCAGCGTGGGGCGAGGGCACCGCAATCACCTTGACGACGTCGAGGAAATCGCGATGCTTGGCGGCCGGGCGCAGGCTGCGCGGCGGATTGGGGCAAGGATGAGCAGGTGGATCGCGACGCCAGTACTGGCGTTGGCTGTTTGGGCGTGTGAGGGCGGCGGTGCGGCGGCGGGTGCCGATGTAATCGCCAGTGCAGACGTAGTTGCGGCGGCCGACACCAGTCAGAGCGGTGCGGATGGCGCCACAGGCGACGACGCGACGGCCGTCGAAGTCCAAAGCGACACATCGACCAGTCCGACCGACGTCGCTGTTGCGACAGATGCCGTGCCGGGCGACGCCGCGGTAGCCGACGCGGGTCCGCCCAAGCCCTACCCGACCGAGCTCAAGCTGGGCCTGACACCGTGGACCATGCAGCCCAAGGAAGAGACGACCCGCTGCATCCTCAAGCGCTTGGACAACGAGACCGAGGTGTGGGTGCACCAGATTCACAGCAAGCTCGCCAAGGGCTCGCACCACCTCATCGTGTACCGCAGCGACGCCACCGTCGAACAGCCAGAACCCAAGAAGTGCACGCCGTTCACGGAAACGCTGTCCGGCGGCAACGTGCCGCTGATGATCAGTCAGGTGGCGACCGAGACGCTGACGCTGCCCAAGGGGGTAGCGTTCAAGTTCGCGGCCAAGCAGATGATCCGCATCGAGGCCCACTACCTCAACTACTACAAGGACGCCATTGAAACGGGCGCCGACATCACGTTTTCGACGCTGCCCAAGGACAAGGTCGAAAACGAAGCCGACATGCTGTTCTATGGCACGCCGGATTTCTCGCTCAAGGCGGGCAAGACCACCACCACACCGTGGAATTTCATCGACGTCTGGCCAGGGACCAAGGTGTTCGCTGCGACCGGCCACACCCATGCGCTCGGCACCGACGTGCAGATCGCGCTCGCCCAGGGCGGCACCTCGACCGACGCGCCGCTGGTGTACCCGCCCAAGGATAAGCCGTTCGACTGGGCCGAGGCGCCGATGGCGGTGTACGACCCGCCGCTGGAATTCAAGACCGGTCAGGGCTTTCAGTACCGCTGCTCGTGGTTCAACTCCACCACCGCAAACGTCGGCTTTGGCGAGTCGGCCAACAAGGAAATGTGCTTCTTTTGGGCCTACTACTACCCGAGCAAGGGCTATCGGATGTGCATCAACCCGGGCAGCTGGAAGAAACAGGCCCCCGACCTCATCACCGACCCGGTGTGCTGCCCCGACTCGCCCCTATGCGGCCTCATCAAGACCTACCTCGGCGGCGGCGGATTCGGCGGCGGTTGAACGACCGCGGGGATGCGCATACAATGCGCATAGGTCGTTTTCGAGGTCCGCCATGCTCGCCGCTTCCGCTCCGTCGCAACCTGTCGCCGCCAAGCCGCGCAAGAAAGCCGTGAACTTGACCCTGGATGCAGCGCTGGTCGCGGAGGCCCGCGCCGCCGGCATCAACGTGTCGGCGACTTGCGAAGCGGCGTTGCGCAAGCAGGTCGAGGCGCAAAAAGCTGCCGATTGGGTGGCGGAGAACCGCGAGGCGATTGAGACCTACAACGCCTACTTTCGCGAGTATGGTCTGCCGCTTGCACGGTATCGAGATTTTTGATGGCGCAGTTCGACGCATACCGCGATCCAAACGGCGGCGAAGTGCTGTTGCTCGACGTTCAGGCGGAGTTGCTGTCGGAATTGGAAACACGCGTCGTGATTCCGCTAGTCCCGGCAGCACGGCTCGTTGGCTACGTTGTCCGTTCCCTGACGCCCGTGTTTGTCATCGACGGCAACGCCTATCGGGTGTTGACGACCAGTGTCGCCGCCGTGCCAAGGCGCGAACTGCGCTCTCCCATCGCCAACCTGGCCGACCGCCGCGCCGACATTCTGGCGGCACTCGCCCTGCTGTTTACCGGCGCCTAATCTCGACTACCTGCGACCGTTGCGCTGCGCCCCCAACCGGCTATGCTGCCGGCCATGACCGCGCCCCCCGCGCACAATTCGCCGCCCGCGCCGCTCCCGCAGGGCCAGGTTTGCGCGGACCTTTTGCAGCGCGAACTGCTGCTGGTGACCGGCAAGGGCGGCGTCGGCAAGTCGACGATGGCCCAGGCGCTGGCCCGCCATGCCAGCCAACGGGGCAAGCGCGTGTTGCTGGTCGAGCTGGAGTCGGTGTCGCGCGCGGGTCCGCTGTTTGGCGTCCGCCACGTCGGCGCGCAGCCACAGCGGGTCGCGCCCAACTTGGACGTGATGGCCCTGGATGTCATGGACAGCCTGCGCTTTTTCGCGATCCAGCAGCTTAAGGTCGAGACGCTGGTCAACCTGGCGCTGCGCAACAAAGCCGTGGAGTCGTTTTTCCAGGCCGTGCCCGCCATCAAACCGATCCTGGTGCTGTACCAGGTGTGGCACATGCTGCAGCTGCACGGTCCGCGCGGCGACCGCACCTGGGACCTGGCGATCTGCGATCTGCCGACCAGCGGCTTCGTGCAGGGCATGTACCAGATTCCGCGGACCTTGCAGCAGGCGTTTCGCTCTGGCCCGGTCCACAACTACGCAGGCGGCATGCGCGAGCTGTTGCTCGATCCGCAGCGCGCGGGCCTGGTGCTGGTGACGCTGCCCGAAGACATGCCGGTGGTCGAGACCTTGGAACTGCAAGCGATCCTGCACAAGGCCCACGGCGTAGTGCCGGCGGCGCTGGTGCTCAACGGCGTGGTGCCGGCCGCTGACCCGGGCCCGCTGCAAACGGACCCGCCGCTGCACGGGCCAACCGGCCTGCAAGGGGCGCTGTGGGCAGCTCGCTGGCTGGCCAACCGCCGACAGCGCGCGCTAGCCCTATTGCCCAGGCTGAGCGACGCGGCCCAGGGCCGGGTGCTGCAAGTGCCGTTCCTGTTTCGGCGCGACTTGCCGCTGCCGCAAATCGACGAAATCGCTGGCCTACTCGGCCAGGATCCGGTGCCAGCGTGAAGCACGCGGTGCGTCTGGCGGCCGACTTGCCCAAAGCAGGGCTGGTGGTGCTGGCCGGTTCTGGCGGGGTCGGCAAAACCACCACCAGCGCGGCGCTGGCGCTGGCGTACGCCGTGCAGGGCAAGCGCGTGCTGGTGCTGACCATCGACCCGGCGCGGCGCCTGCTGCAAGCGCTGGGGCTGCAGCCCGATAACCCTGAGCAGCTGACAGCCCCCAACGTCGCCCACGAGGTGCTACCGCGGCTGCGTCACTTGCTGCCCGGTCAGCCAGAGCTCGGCCAGGGCTCGCTGCACGCCATGATGCTCGACCCGTCGACCGGCGCTATCGCGATGGTCGAGCGCTTGCTGCCCGACCAGGCCCGGCGCGACGACGTCATCAACAACCGGATCTACAAGGCCTTCTTGCCGACCTTACAAGCCTCGCCCGACTACATGGCGCTGGAGCTCATCTGCGAGTTGCACCAGCGCGGACAATATGACGTGCTGGTGCTCGACACCCCGCCCATGCACAACGCCTTGGATTTCTTGCGCGCTGGCCACACGCTGGCGAGCTTTATCAACGATCGCGTGCTCAAGTGGTTTGCCAAGGTACCGCTGCCAGGCAAGAAAGCCGGCGGACTGTCGGGTCTGCTCGGCACCGGCGGCTCGGTGGCGATGTCGGTGCTGGGTCGGCTGTTCGGCGCCGAGACGCTGCCCGATGTGGCGCAGTTCTTCGTGGCCTTTCAAGAGGTGCTGCCGCGGCTGCGCGACAGGGCGGTGGCGACCGATGCCCTACTGCGTGCCGACAGCACCCATTTTGTGGTGGTAACGGCGCCCGGCGAGACCAGCCTGCGTGAGGCGCGGCACCTGCACCACGTGTTGCACAGCCATGGCATCGGCACCACTGGGTTCGTCGTCAACCGGGTGTTGCAGCTGCCAGACACGCTGCACGGCCCGACCGACGAGGCCCACCTGCGCTCGGCCTTGCAGTCGGCGGGCGCGCCGGCGGAGCAACTGACCAACTGGGCCGCGCAGCTGCACCTGGCGGGCGACCGGCTGCGGCATCTGGCCCACGCCGACGCGCAGCACCTCAAATCCCTGCGCCACCTGGCGGGTCCGGGCGGGCTGTGCGTGGCGGTGCCGCAACACGAGGGTGACCTGCACCATGTGGCGCAGTTGGCCGAATTGGGCCAATTGGTGCTTGGCGCGGCCGCAGCGCCAGTGGTACACTGAAGGAGCAAACCGTCGCCGCAAGCGGCGTTTGCAATCGGGGGGTTAGAAGCCGAACGTGGGTTGGCTTCGGGGGGATCATCGTTTTGGAGTCCGCCGATGTCTGAATCCGCCGCCGCGTCCCAAGCCCTGTCGATCGGTTCCGTGAGCCGCATTTCGGCGCCGCAGCCGGTTGAGGCTGCGCCCCAGGCCGTCCAGCCGTTCGCGCCGCTGCCCGGCCGCCACGTCAAGCCGCCGGCCGCGGCCAGCGCGCTGCGCCACACCGAATTCGACGAAGGCCAGTTCTGGCAGCGCATCCCGGCCTACGCCGATGTCGATACGGCGACGTTTTTGGACTACCGCTGGCAGGGCCGCCACAGCATCACCAGCCCGGACAAGCTGCTGCAGGCGATCCAGGGCGTGGCGCCCGCCCAATTCGTGCAAGACGCGGCCCAGGGCTTTGGCCGGTCGCCGATGTCGGTGCGGGTGACGCCCTACCTGCTCAGCCTCATCGACTGGTCCGATCCGTACCAGGATCCGCTGCGCCGGCAGTTCATTCCGCTCGGGTCGCAGCTGCAGGCCGACCACCCGGAGCTGACGCTGGACTCGCTGCACGAGCAGGAAGACGCGCCGGTGCCTGGCCTGACCCACCGCTACCCGGACAAGGCACTGTTCCTGGCGCTCGACACCTGCCCGGTGTATTGCCGTTTCTGCACGCGCAGCTACGCCGTGGGCCTGGACACCGAGCTTGTCGACAAGGTGCAGCTGAACGCCGACGCGGCGCGCTGGGAGCAGATTTTCGCCTACATCGCGACCCGGCCAGAGCTGGAAGACATCGTGCTGTCGGGCGGCGACGTTTACAACCTGCCGGCGCGGCATATTCGCATGCTGGGCGAGCGCCTGCTGCAGCTGCCCAATATCCGCCGCATCCGCTTTGCCACCAAAGGCCCGGCGGTGATGCCGCAAAAGCTGCTGACCGACCAGGAGTGGACCAAGGCGCTGTGCGACGTGGTGGCATTTGGCCGTCAGCTGCGCAAGGACGTGGTGCTGCACACCCACTTCAACCATCCGCGCGAGATCACCTGGATTACCCGCGACGCGCTGGGGCTGCTGGCCGAGTTTGGGGTGCACATCCGCAATCAGAGCGTGCTGCAGTACCGCGTCAACGACGACGTCGACACCTGCAAGGGGCTAGTCAAGCGCCTGGGCGCGGTCGGCGTGCATCCGTACTACATGTACGTGCACGACCTGGTCAAAGGCGTCGAAGACCTGCGGACCACGCTGCAGAAGGCCATCGACCTCGAAAAGGCGGTGCGCGGGGTCACGGCCGGCTTCAATACGCCGACGTTCGTGGTGGATACCTTGGGCGGCGGCGGCAAGCGCGATGCGCACAGCTACGATTTTTACGACCGCGACTCGGGCATCGCGGTGTTTTCGAGCCCGAACGTGGACCCGGACAAGCAGTTCTTTTTCTTTGACCCGATTGCCGCCTTGCAGCCGAATTACCAGGAGCGCTGGGGCGATGCGGTGGAGCGCGAGCGTATGAAGGCCAAAGCCAGTGTGATGGCGCGGGCGTTGCGGGGGCATCGGTAGGCGGACGCGCCGGCTGCGGTGTCGGGGGTGGCCCAATCAGCACCGCAAACGAACGCCGTTACTGGCATACCCCCGCCTTGCAGACCTTGCCCCCGCCGCAGGGCGTGCTGTCGGGCTGCTTAGGATTCCAACACCCATTGTGCGCGGCGTCGCACTGGTCGTAGGTGCAAGGGTTGTTGTCGTCGCAGTCGGCGAGTTTCATGGCGTAGCAAGGGCCGGAGTTGGCGCACGAATAGTTGCCGAATGCGTCGGTATGGGCGAGCCAGCCGTCAATCTTGTCGTCGCCTGGGGGATCATAGCCGCCGAGGACGGTGATGCCGCCATCGACAAACGCAACATCAACTGTATTGCCGTCGGAATTGATCTCGAACAATGCCCGCCAGCGCTCCAAGCCGGCGGCATCCGTCCTCAACAGCATGGGTGTCGCCTTGAAGGGAGGCGTTGAAGCGATAACGACACCGGCGACGGCGAGGCCTTCTGGACCGGCCGCGACACCCACTGCTTCTGCCCAACTGGGTGCAAACGAATACAGCGCATCCCAAACAAGCTTGCCGCCGGCATCAACCTGCAGCGCGCGGGCAAACTTCTTGATGTTTATAGTCTCAATCCAAGTCGCGCTGCCAACAAAGACTGGCCCGAGTGGGCCGCTGTCTGAATCGATGACACTGGGCGAGCCTTGCACGGGCGCGGTCAACTGCCAAATCTGCTTGCCAACGTCATCGGTAGCAACAAAACGAAGCTGTTGCCCCCCTTTTTGTTCGATCGGCACCTGGCCCGCAAGCACAAAGCCCCCGGGCATTGCCGTTATTGTCCTTGTCTGATCCGCAGGCTGGCCGAGATTGCCGGTCCACAGCAGCTTGGCCTGCTGGTCAAGGCGCGCCATGCCCATGCCATACAGCGCCGATATGCAGGCAAAACCCGCGGGCGCTGGGACAATAATGCTCTCACCCGCTGTGTGTCCGTAGCAAGGCACGCCGAGTTCCGTCCACGCGACGTCCCCATTGCCGGTGACCTTGCTCAACCAGGTCTTCGAGGCCGTGGCGCTGTCGCCCTGGACAGTCGCCACAACTAGCAGACCGCCGCCTACGCCGGTAGCCGAATAAACCTCTATGTTCGTTTTGCCACCAGCCGACTTTTGCCATAGGAGGTTGCCGTGCGTGTCAATGCGCACGAACCAGGCGCGACTGACCGTCGAAAACGACTTTGAGTAGCCCACGACCACGTATCCGTCAGGCAAGACGAGCAGTTTGCGCGGAATGTCGCTATTTGCCAGACCAAACTCCACTTTCCAAACCGCCGCCGCCCCAACACACTTGCCCGCCTTGCAAGCATCGCCGCTTGTACACGCCACATCATCGGTACACGTCGTGTCTTCGGGCAACGGCGCAAAGTTGCAGCCCTTCGCGGGCACGCAGCTGTCAACCGTGCAGACGCTGTTGTCATTGCACGTCACGGTGGCCGGCCCCGGCGTGCACACCCCGCCCTTGCAAGCATCGCCGACCGTGCATGCGTTGCCGTCCGAGCAAGCGAACGGCGCGATAACATGGTCGCACCCGCTGCCAGCCGCGCACAGGTCCACGGTGCACGCGTTGCCGTCGTCGCAATTGACCTCTTTGCCGAAGCAGAGGCCCTTGTAGCACTCATCGCCGCCGGTGCACGCATTACCGTCATTGCAACTGGCTGTGGTGAAGATGGCGACGCAGCCGACCGCCGGCGAGCAGTCGTCGAAGGTGCACTGGTTGCCGTCATTGCACAGCAGCGGCTTGCCGGCGGCGCAGCTCCCGGTGGCGCACGCATCGGCCTGCGTGCACACACTGCCGTCTGCTTCGCAAGCTGTTCCGTCGACCACCGGCTTGTGGTTGCAGCCAAACGCCAGCCCACAGCCGTCGGCGGTGCAGGGATTGCCGTCGTCACAGGTGGTGACGCCGGTCGGCAGGCAAGCGCCAACGGAGCAGTGGTCGCCTACGCTGCACGCGTTGCCGTCGCTGCACGGCCCGCCTTCGTTGACGCCAAGCGGCGCACACTGCCCGGTGCTGTCGAGGCACTTGAGCTGCGTGCACGGGGTGTCGAAGCCGGCCGGGCAGACAACGACGGAGCCGGGAAGCACTTTGCACTGAAACGGCGGCGCGGTGGTGTCGCAGTACAGCGTGCCGTTGCACTTGTTGCCGTCCTCTTTGGAGGCACAGTCGGCGGTGGTGGTGCAGTCACACGGCAGCTTGGGTCCCGGCGAGCATGCCCCGGCCTTGCAGCCGTCGGGGGTGGTGCACGGGTTGCCGTCGTCGCAAGGCGTGGTCGTGTCGGCAGGCGAGTGGACGCAGCCGAGCTTGGGGTCGCAGGCGTCGAGCGTGCAGGGGTTGGCGTCGGCGCAGGCGGTGGCGGGTAGCGGCAAGCCTGCGCAGGTGGCGTCGGGGCCGCAGAAGTCGGCGGTGGTGCAGGCGTTGTTGTCGTTGCAAGCCAAAGGCAGCGGGTCGTGGGCGCAGGTGCAGTCGGGGCGGGGGTAGTCGTGGGTGCAGGGGTTTTGGTCGGGGCAGGGGGTCGGGGGGCAGGGTTTTGCTGTGGCCGGGGGTTGGGGCGCGTCGGTGGGCGCGTCTGCTGCCGCGTCGGCTTCGACGACAGCGATATCCGCACGCTGGGCGGTGGCTTTGCCGCTTTCGGCGTCTTCGCTGCAACCAAAGTGGACAGCGGCAACGCAGAGTAACCGGCAAGATAGCACGGCGGGTGCAGCCGGGGGTTCGCAACGGCCGTTTCCGAATGCAGCCATGCGGTCGCCGATCGCCAAGTGCCCTTTGCCGGTCATCTTATCCACCTCAACCCGATGCGGACGACCAACATCAGCGCCAGCCCAACGACGGCCCCCAAGCCGACCAATGCGACACAATACTGCGTTTCCACACGAAACCGGAAGTGCGATGCCCCATCAAGCCAACTCGGCCCGGCAAGCCAGGCGTTCGTGGAAGTCGCAGAACGGACTGCAAACCCCTAGCCGTCGCCAATGGCGGCCAGGCCCCAAAATCTGACTGCCGGGCCGAACCAGTGCCGAAATGACCAATAGTCCAGCGTGCTCGTTGCCAAAACCGCTCTACGCGTGAGCGCGGGCAAAGCCGGGGCACTGATGGGGTGGCGTACATGATACGCTCACTCGGCATTCATATTTGAATAGTAGTGCTGTACTTCCAAGTCTATACCCAGGCGCGCAAACTGACGCAGTTGCTTTCCAGAAAAGCAGATGTCCCAGTTGTCGCTGCCGTAAACGACCAGACCCAACTGGGCAGGTACTGCGACGGCGCCTCGGCGGGCGAGCTGGGTCAGACGCACCAGAGTTGGCACGATCTCGGCGACATGCAACGCCAGCGCGATTCCGGACCTGTGGCTTGAGAACCGCCAATACGGCATCCCAAACCACGTGCGGTCTTCAATGTCGACGCCAGCGCTCTTGGCCAGCGCATCAATGTCGTCGGCACGCGGTGCTGTGCCCTGAAGTGGGCCAATCGTAAGCAAAACGAATGTTTTCATTTGAAGTCATTAATGTTGAGGTTAGTTGGATCGCCGACACCGCTGCCGCCCTTCCGGTGCACCGAAATATTGCCGTCGCCGTCCTTGTACAAATCGTATTTGGAATTGGGTTTCAAGGAATGGGGATGGTGGCCGGCTTTCGTCAACTGGTCGACTTCCCAGTCAGTAAGTTTCTCTGGTGGCCGGCCAGCCGGTCCACCCCCTTTGCCCGAGTTCGACCGCCCGCGGCCCGCCGTACTGCCCTTCAAGGGACCGCGAGGATGGCCCGAGAAGGCGTAGCCATCCTTGCCAGGGCTACGGCCGGCACACCGTGGGCCTGAAAACAGAACTGTTGCTATAGCTTCCCAAACTTCGGCGACCTTTAGGAAATCCTCGCGACAGCCGGAATCTAGTGCGCGGCACTGGTCAATTGGGCCCATGTCAAAATCCGGCCGCAGTCCGCTTGGGTCGGTTGCGCCAATCGGGTCATTGCCCACGTACGCTGCCGGGTTCCACCCCCCCGCCAACCCAATCGGATCCCGCGCCAGCCACCGCCCGATCCGCGGGTCGTACTCGCGCGCCCCAAACCGAACCAGCCCGGTGTCAAGGTCGTGCAGCCCACCAGCGAAGCCGAACGGATGCGTGAACGGCGGCGGCGGCAGCGGTTCGCAATCTCGCTTGCCCCACGGCTGGTAGCTGCACCGCTCGACAGCGCCCCCTGTCGCCGTGTCCACCACAGCCACCACACTACCGACCTGGTCATGCACAAACCAGTAAACGCCCGCGACCGCACCGGTCTCAGTGTTGAACTTGACCGCGGCATCGGGCGAATGCCCCAGCGATCCATAGGCAAACCGCAACACCAACTTGCCGTTGGCATCGAGCTGCGCCGTCGGCCGCAGCGCGCCGTCGTAGAGCCAGCCGGCCTGTACCACGCCGTTGAGCTTCCTACCAATACGCCGACCGGCAGCGTCGAGCACGTAGTCGACGGTCGTAGTCGCGCCGTCCTTGACGAGGACGGCTTTGACCAACCGCCCGCCAGCATCCCAAGTGTAGCTGCGCGACTCGACGCCCGGTTCCGACTCGCCGGTCACCCGCCCAAGGTCGTCGCCGTAGGTGTACGTGCGGTCGCCCGCGGTCAGTTGCTTGTCCTGCACGTCAAACGCTGCCGTCGTCGTGACGCCATTCTCCATCGACGACGTGCGGTTGCCGCGGACGTCGTACTTCCATTCGCCAACCAGAACACCGTTCTTGTGCGCAGTCTTGAGCCAGCCTCGGGCCCCGTCGTAGGTATAGGTCCAAGTGTCGTCGACGCCACCGTACTTGATTTTTCGTTCCATCAGGCGGCCCAGCCCATCGCGCTTGGTGTAGTCCTCGCGGTACAGCAATGTTGCCGGGCTCTGCGCGGTCGCTGGCATCTCAACGAGGTAGGTCAAAGGATCGGCAAACCCGTCATAGCTGCGAGCCTCCGCCACCGCGCCGAGCAACCGACCCGTCAGCAGGCCATTGGCAGCGTCGCGACCATACGTGCCCATGGCCACTGTGACTGGGTACGGGCTCTCCAGGTTGCCGCTCCTGAGTTGCAAGCCCGTCAGCAAGCCATCGCCATCGAGGAACGCGTGCACCCAATGGTAGTTGGCCAGGCCGGCCACGTCAGGCTTGAGCACCCCAACCCGGCGCAGTCGCAGCGCGGAATCGTAGTCGCGCAGCACGCTCCAATTGGCGGCTGGGCCGTTACTGCCGGGCGGGTCGTTGCCATCCGGCGCCAGCCAGGTTTCACGGCCGTTGAGGACGCCGCGCCAGGCGAAGCCCAAGCTACCGTACTTGCTGTGCGCGATTTTCTTGACCCGTCCCGCCGCGTCGTACTCCGGTTTGAGGGCAACCGTGGTTACAACGGGGTCGTTGGGCTCGGCGTCGTTGGGCGCTTCAATATTCTCGACTTGCGCCAGGCCATTGCGCTCGAACTTGACCTGTTTGCCATCCGGCCGCGTCGCCTTCGCAAGATTGCCGTCGTTGTCGTACTCGAACTGTGTCAGCCACGCCTGCTTGGGCGCCACCGCCGGCAAGGCTTCGTTTTTCGGTTGGTCCGCCTTGCCATACGTGAAGCTGTACACCGGCGGCTCGAGTTCCACCGCTGACTTGGGCATCGAAACGCCGGCAAGGCGGCCGGCGGCGGCGCGCGCCAACGTGATCGTCGGGCCGTCAGTGAATTTTTGGCTCGATACGCGCCACGCGGCATCGGTGCCGATTTCCACGCTAGCGGTGGTCGTGTTGGTGGTGCCTGAGATGGTGCCCGTCGCTGTCACCTTGGACACACGGCCGCCGGCATAGGTGTAGGACACCGTCCGCACCTGGTTCTGGTCAAGCGCGGATGTGGTGGTCACCGTCGCCACGGTGCCATCGGTGTTGTAGGCGGTCTTGGTTTCTGGCAAGCCGGAGACAACCGTCCGCTCCGGGCGGTAGCTGGCGTCGAAATAGGTGGTCACCACGCGGTTCTGGGCAGATGTTGAGGTTACCTGCCACGTCCCCGCGACAATTTCGGCCTTTTGCTTGAAAGATACTGACCCGAGCACGCCCAGGTCCGTCACGTCCATCGAGTCGGTCACCAACCGGTTGACCAGAGGCACGGGCTGGCCACCGGCTTGCTTGGTGATCTCCTCAACGCGCGACTGGCGGGCCAACAACGCCGGCCCATAGGTCTCGCCCGCGGGCATTGCAGGCACTGAGACAAACGCCTCAACAGGCTGCTGCCCCCCGGCGCCCCACTGGGTATCCGGGCCATTGCGCAGCCAGGTCGCCGTGCCATCAGGATCCCGGCGGAAGTAGTTGGCGCGCTGGCTGCCGGCTTCGGCTGTTTGCTTGACGGTGCCATCGGCCATGACCCACGCGGTCGTGATGAACTCGCGCCGGAGCGTCAGCAGCCCGGCCGGCGTGACCGTCTTGCGCTCGCTGCTGCCGTCTGGGTTGTGCTTGGTGTCATAGGTGGTAACGCGGCCGAGGTTGGTCGTCACGGTCGTCACGGCCTTGTTTTCGGCGACCGTCTCGTTCGTAGCCAACTGCTTGTACTGGCCGGCCGCATTGGTGTCCTTCTGCAGCCGACCGCGGTCGTCCCATGCAAAGGTACTGATGTCGCCGCTCGGTTGGATGAGCTTGCTCAGCAGCCCATGCTTGGCTTGCGCTGTCTCATAGACCAGTGTCGTCGTCTCGCCGGCCGGATTGATGAACTTGCTGGCAAGACCGCTGTCGTTGAGCGCGATCTTGGTGATCGCGCCTTGCTGCGGCGGGCCCGACAATGCAACGGATTTGCCGGCGGCGTCTCGCGTGATGGTGGTGAGGATGCCGTCGGCGTCGGTGACGGAAACCAACTTGCCAGAGAATGGCGGGTCGTATTGAAACGCCCACAGGGTCGCGCCGGTGGTTGCGTCTTTCGTGCTTACGTGCCGGCCGTCGGCAGTGAATTCGTAGGCCTCGCTACCATCCTCGGACGGCAGGTAGAGGTTGCCCCCGGTCCAAGCCTGGCCTTGGGGCGTGACGCGCAGGATCCGCCGTGATTGCGCAACGTAGTCGACAAGCGCAGCGGCATACCAATCGCCTTGTGGGGTGTGGGCCACGGCGGTGCAGTTGGAAATGGCAAGGTCCCCGGCCGAGCCGCCGAGCAGGTTTGCTACTTGCGCGGCGCCGCTGTCAGCTGCGAGCGTCTGGTCCGCGCCAAGCAGGCGCCAGACGCCCGAAACGGGCTGGCCGGTCATGGCAAGCTTGACAGTGCCTTGGCCATTGCCGCCGAACTGGCAGTAGCCGATGACATTGGTAGCCCCAGCATACAGGCCGAGCAGGGTTGTGCCCGCTTGCGTGGCAGGCAATTCGACGTGGATTCGACGGACGCGGCCATCTGCGCCGCTGACCCAAAAGAGCCGCCCGGTGTCGGTACCAACGAACAGGTTGCCGCCGCCATCCACCGCCAATGCACTGGGCCGGCCGATGCAAACTTGGGTCGCCGGCTGGTCGATGTCTTCACACGAAGTCGAAAGATCCGGGTCGAGGCCCGAGCCCAAATACGGCGCAATCACACCGCTGGGATCGATCCGGCGAACCTTGCGCATGTCGGGGTCCTCAGCACCCTCTGCGATGAAGACTGCGCCGTCTGGGGCGACCGCCAGCGCGGACGGCAGAAGCTTGGCGTCTTTCGCAGGCCCCCAATTACCGGCACTGGTGGCGCTTGCGTTGCCGTAGGCCGGCGCACCGCCGCAGGATGCCGCGCCAACCTGTGTCTTGTGGACCACACCGTTCAGATTGTTGTGCATACCGACCAGCAGCGTAATCGGGCCAGCAAGAGCGAGGGACCTGACTGCGAAGCCGCCTGCTTGCTGACAGGCCCGGCGCACGTTACCCGCTGGGTTCAGTTCATAGAGGTTGCCTTCCGAGGCGAAGTAGGTGTAACCATGGGGTGTCACCACCAGCGCGTCAATCTTGTTGGTCAGTTCAATGCCCGCCATGGGCACGGGCGGCTCCGCAAGCACGGTCGACAACGCCGTGGTCCCGGCCCCGGCGTGCGACGACACGGTGAGCTTGTTTGTCGGCAGGTTGCGCACCTTGCCACTGCCCAGCACCAAGGTTTGTGACCCAGGGTCGTACACATGGTGCACGCCCAGGCTCAGCCCGCCGAGGTCGCCATCAGGGGCGACGTTGCCGATGCGCTTGTGAACCGTGCGCGTGTTCGTCCGCTGAGCGAGATTCGGGCTAAAGGCGAGCACAGGTACTTCAACGGTCGCCAAGCCCTTCGTCGTCGCGGCCTGGGTGCCGAATAGCGGCGGCGGGAACTTGACCAAGGTCGAGGTCGGCTCGGTGCCGCCCATCGCCATGCATAGCGAGCCGTCCGGGTAGTGGCAGGTGAGCGTGGCGCTCGCATCGGACGCGCATGTGCACCCCAAAGAAATGGCGATGTCCTGGAGCGTGATCGAGAAACCAATCGAACCCTCGGAAATGGGGACAGTAATCCGCTTGTTATTGTAGGCATAGGTCGTCGTTGCCGCAGCGAGCTGGTAACCGTTGACCGTGCGTCCGAACGCGTCCTTGCCATCCCACTGGAACACTTTGCCGCCCGAGCCGCCCGTACCGGTCTGTGGCACGGTCTGGCCGGCCACGTTGACCGTTGAGGTCGCCTTCGCTGGCGTGGTCGCGGTCGGCGCTGGCACCTCCACCAACCGCTGCCGGCCACCGGGCGTGCGGCGACTCTGGTAGCGAAGCGCGAGCGGCGTCCCAACGACGGGAAAGACCTCGCCCAGGCCTTGCGTTTCACATTCGATGATCGAACCTTTCTTGCACGTCGGCGTTTCGGTGTCGTCTGGCGGCCCCGAAATACCTGGCGGGTCTTCCGTAGGACCTTCGGCGACGTAGGAATAGCCCAGGTTGGCATCCCAAGGTGTCATGTGGTCAATCTGAAAGCGCCAGAACGACTTGGGCTGAGCAGGCGCGCCACCGGGCAACATCTGGAGTCGCTGTTTGAGCGCGTCACGTTCCCAAGCGGCCATGCCCATCGCGTCAAGGAGCGCATTGGGCAAGCCAGGCGTGGCCAGGCCCTGGGTTGGCGGCGTCAGCCAGACTTTGAGTTCACCTTGGTAAATGCCGGCGGCGATAACCAGCGCGTTGCCGACAGTCTTGGCGAGCGCATTGCCATTGCCGTCCGTCTTTGGGCGCGGCTGCTTCCACACGGCATCGGTGCGGTCGTAGTAGCCGAGCGGCACGGTCCGACCGACGGGCAGATCCAGAAAGTTGTCGAGGTACACCGACAGGGGCTTGCCGAACTCGACCCACGCTTTGGGGCCAGCCGCCATCACCTCATCCGCGCTGAACTCGCCACACCACGTATAGCCGGACGCCGGCGGCAGATTTGCGGGCATTGCCGCCGGGCCATTTGGCCCGACCGTGTACTCAGTCACCCGCAAGGTCAGTTGTGGCGGCGAGGTCAGCGCGCCACCTGGGCCATGGACTACCGCCGTCGTCTCGGGCGGCACGAGCAGCATGGTCTGGCGTGGGCCGTCGTCGACCTTGGTGCTGCCCGGCGGGCCCTGGACAACAGAGCTCAGCAGTGCACCAACCGCTAGGGGCGGCGTCGGAAATTGCAACACTTTCGATACCGGATCCGGCTGCACCAGCACAACTTCAGCAAGCACCACGTAATCGCGCCTGGGCACGTCGATCTTGCGATGAACGGGGAAGAACCCCGGCTTGACGAACTCGACCACGATACCGGCGCCCTGCTCGGCCACGAAGTCGAAGCTGCCATCGATGCGCGTCAGCACGTAGCCCCATTCGGGGTGCGCCGGTACCCACACTTTGGCCTTGGGCAGGGGCGCAACGCCATTGCCACTCCGCTGCATGACCTTGCCGCGGCTGACTGCGATGACTCTGGGGTCGAAGTTCAGCGGCGCCGCATTCGGCAGCGGCTTCTGGATGGCATTGGCACCGGACCACAGGAAGGCGACGGCTGCCGAAAACGAGGTGACGGTGGTGGTGGGCAACGGAGGCGCAAGTGCCGTCGGGTCCGGCGGCAGGGGGCCGATCGGGTCGGGCGCGCAGTACCCGGTCGCGGCCACCGTCTGGTTCGCCCCAGCGCAGACGCCGCCCTGGCACGGGTCGTTTTCCGTGCACGGGTTTTGGTCGTTGCAGGCGTTGGCATTGTTGAAGTTGACGCAACCGACCCAGGCAATGCAGGAGGGCGAGGTGCAAGGGTTGCCGTCGGTGTCGTCACACGCCATCACGCCGCCGGTAATGCACACGCCGGCCTGGCAGTGTTCGTCGCCGGTACAGGTCGTGGTGTCGTTGCATGTCGCGTTGGGGTCAGCATAGTGCGCGCACCCGGTGTCTTTCGAGCAACTGTCCACGGTGCAATCGTTGGCGTCATTGCAGTTGACCGGCGCGGCAAAGTCGCATTTGCCGTCGACGCAAGCGTTTGTTGTGCATGCATCGTTGTCGTTGCAGTCCGAACTGCTCGCGCACGGCGGAAAGCCGTTAGACAGGAACTGCAGGATCCGCTTGGCATGCTCGACGGTCGAGGCGTGGCCCAGCGCGTCCTTGAACGCGCCGAAGGGTGCGGACATCGCGATCGTGCGGTTGCCGCCCTGGTGCTCGCACGCAATTTCGGTCCAGAAGGCCGGGCCGGTGAACGGCTGGACGCGCAACACCGGCAGGCAGCTCGTGGCGGCATTGGTTACGGTCAGGTGGTCGTTGTTGGCCCAGAGGTTCTCGTCCTCCTTGATGGCATAGGGTTGTGGCGCTGCGGGGACTTGGTTGGTGTCGAGGTGCAGTGCGAAGCCAGTAGCGGAGGGTTCGAGGTTGGGCTGGCCTGGGGCAGAATAGCCTGTTGTGCCAAACGCTTGGCGCATTGCCTTTTGGTTGGCCGACCAGCCACCGTCATTCGCCGACCAGTACGCGCTGCCAGCCAGGGCCAGCCGACCTGACTGCCAATGCGCAATCAGCCGTTCAGCCTCCTGCGCAGACGGGAAGTGCGGAGCAACGCCAATCCCCAACACGCCGATAATCGTGTGGAATGCCGATAGGTCCCCGACATTGGCAAGCGCCGGCGTATCCAGCCAGCTCATACCCAACGCCTTCGCCGCATCGCGCAAAGGCTGAAAGGCATGGTCCGGCGCCCCGGGCGCCCAGATCAGTAGCCCGCTCGGATGCCGGATATTCGCGCTCGTCGTGCACTGCGCTTGCAGTACAGTATCGCTCGCTCGGATCGTAACTGCGTGGTAGCCAGCCTGTTCCTTGGCCATCGACCGCAGATCCGGGCTAGCCAGCCATTGCCCAAGGTGGCCATCGTAAAGCGCCGGGTAGAATCCCAGCCACGATGGCCCTGCGAGCTTACTGAATTGCAATGGATAGCCGGCAGAGCCACCCAGGGCATGCAAATCGTACACTTTGTCGGTCCGCTTGCCGCCTGCGGTCATGTGCACAATCGGCTTGCAAACGAGCGTCGGGGCAGTGCCGGCAGCGATGCAGACGTCGTCCAGGTCCCAAACCGCGGCACCAGCCACAGTGACGCAGATGTCGAGCTTGATTGTGCCGCCGCCCAATGGGTCCACCGGAACAATGGACTCCAGCACCGGCTGCCCGGCGGGGGCGGGGATTTGTTTGGTCCAGGGCGGTGCAGACGATTGTGCCCACCCGCCGGCGTTCGGGTACACCGGCGTCACCGATAACGTCACTGGCGACCCTGACACCAGCTTGTGCCAGAACTGCACGGTCCACGTTGTCGGCCCGGCTGGCGGTGCCACAAACTCGGGTGAGCGCAGGCAAAACGGCCCATTGTCGGACGACGCCGATTGGAAGCGCACCGATCCTGGCGATGCAGAGCCTGTAAGGTCAGCGACTTGGTGCGAAAACGCCGCGGGGCCTATCCACCCGCCCAGGTTGCCCGTGAAGGTAGTGCAACCGCGTAGTGGCCTCTCCGTATTGCAGTTGGTCGGATGTTCGCAAAGCGCGTAGGGGCCTAAACTTGCGTCGAGGTTGCATTTGTCTTGGGCACAGTCGGTACCGCCGGCGTTGGCACCGTCGTCGCAGACGCTATCGCTCGCACAAGGCGAGCAGACCTTGGGTCCCGCTGTCAACTGAACGCAGGTGTGGGACTTCGGACAAGCATCGTCGGAAAGGCAGCAGTTTGGCAGTGCCTCGTAGACGCATTTGCCATTGATGCACGGGTCGTTGGTGCAGGGGTTGCCATCGTCGCAGTCGCCGCCGGTGCAGTCGCCGGAAACAAATACGCGGCGCGTCGCTCGTTGGACCAGGTCGGCGCCAATAAACAGCGAACACGCCAGGTCATGCATGCCGCGTGGCACTTGAGTAAACGTATGCGTGAATTGGCCGCTTTGCAGGCCCCCGTACACCGTCTCGATCAGACCGTCTCGGCGGCAGCGAATCTCGTCGGTTATCGGGCTAGGGTTCGCAACGGCGACTTCAAAAATGACAGGCACGTCCACAGCGGATTGCGTGCCCACCTCAATCGTCGCGAGATCTTGCGACTTGAGCTCGATGCCCGGATTGGTCAGCGCTGTCGATCTCGTCGCGAACCCAGAGTCGGCCACCTTGAGATCGCTCTCACCACTATCCCGGTCCGGGGCCACCGCGACATCGACAGTGCACGCGGCGAGAAGCGCAATCGCGAGCAAGCAAGCGATTCTGGACATTTCAGAAAACGTCAACCGGGGGGGGGGGCTTACACATCAGGGCCTCCTGCAACGGCACAACCTGCCGACCGCCGCATGACCAAGTGCAGCAGCCCGTGAACGTCGCAACCGTAACGCTGCAAGACAAGACGTGTCAACGCCAAGCACTGCACACACCAGAGCTCTGCCGATCCGGTTCAGCATCCCCCACTGCATGCCATCCGCTGCGGGCCTCAGCTGTCCTTCTGTTGAACCAACCGGAGCCCCGCGCCTGCACCTGCTCCGCCCGCGGCGCGTCCCACGGCCCCGTGGCAACCCCCTCGTTTGGCGCTACCCTGCCCGCATGGACCTGTACGCCGCCCGCATGCACTTGGGCCTGCCCGAACGGTTCGTCCGCGACACCGCGCGGCGCGGCTATCTGCGGCATGTCAAGGTCTGCAAGCCCGAGCGCGATCCCGAGGGCTTTGCGCGCGCCCGCGTGGCCTCGGAGACAAAGGAACTGGCCAAGTGCAAGAAAGCGGCGTCAGCCTACACGCTAGCCGCCAACCGCTCGACGAGCTGGTCGCGAAACAGGGTCATTTCGGCCATCTTGGCGGGGGACCATCCGGAAGCCAGCGCCACGGCCTCCATGCGCCAGCCGCGCAACAACCACGCAACGGTCATGCACGAAAAACCGGCATCCTGGTTGGGGGCGGCGGCAAGGGCGGCAGCGAGATCGCCGCCGACCGCGAGCAGGTGTGCGATGTCGTCCAAATCGCGGCCCTCTTGCCGTGACAGCAACGCGCCCAGCTTGTCCATCAATGCCCCCTGCAGCGTCAATGCCAGGCAAGGCACGCCGCCGATCATCGCACGACAGGTGTCGGTTCGTGCGCTGCCAGGGTGGGCGACCAGGTCCAAGAGCACGACTTCGTCGTGGAGGGCCGCGCGAAGACGCACAAACGTCGGTGAGCGTTGGATGACCGCCCATGTAATCCCAGCCGCTGTGAGCACGCGTTGCACTTGCGGCGCCACTTGCGACAGGTCGTCACAAGGCTGCCATTGCAGGTCCAGGTCGCGGGTCAACCGGTGGTCGCTGTACAGCGCCAAGATGGCGGCGCCCCCAAACAGAAGTGGCGCTGGCTCCACCGACTGCACCAGCGCAACGATGCGCAGTTGTAGGGTCGTCAACGCCGCCACGCCCTACCTCGTTTGGCGCCAGCGCGCGGCCCAAAACTCCCAGAACGCGCGGGTGTCGCCGAGCAATGGCCCCAAGTCGTCCATACGGGCGACGATTTCGGCTTTGCCGATCAGGTGTACCGCATCGTCTGGCTTGGCTTGCCGCAGCACCTTGGCCGTCAGCGCATCGCGGCCGGCCGACGGCGGCATGGCCAACTGAGCGCGCAACTGGGCCAACGTCATATCCATGTCCCACAAGAAGTAGGGCCGGCCTTGGCTGTCGGTCAGCAGGTGCGCGGGCGTTACGTGCAGAGCGGCAGGCGGCATCCGGGCGATTTTCGGCGGCACCAACCCGCCATGCGAGGTCAGCGTACGCGTGGCCGTGGTTGGCGGCAAGGGCGGCGCAGCTGCGGTCAGACGGGCAGTTCCCGATCGCCGGTGCCTGCCAACAGCTAGCGGCGCCGGGTGTCCCGGTGTGGAACCCGCCGCGCCTTCAGCCCTGCACCGTCGCCGCCGGCCGCGCGTCCCAGCGCCCGTGCCAACCCCCTCGTTTGGCGCTACGCTGCCCGCATGGACCTGTACGCCGCCCGCACGCATCTGGGCCTGCCCGAACGGTTCGACCGCGACACCGCGCGGCGCGCCTATCTGCGGCAGGTCAAGGTCTGCAAGCCCGAGCGCGATCCAGAGGGTTTTGCCCGCGCCCGCGCGGCCTGGGAGGCAGTGGACGAGGCCCTGCGTGAGCGACCGTGGTTGTTGGGCCAGCCGGATCTGCGCGACAACGAAGACGACGAGGACGAAGTCGACCGTGCCGACAGCGCCCGTGCGCCCATCGTGTGGGTAGACCCGGCTGCGGCGCGCGAGGCCTATGCCCAGGATCTGGACGCATTGCTGTCCGAGATGGACCTGGAGGATGTCCAGGTCCAGGCTGCGCCAGCGCAGACTGTTGCCGACCAAGCCGCTGAGGCATTGCCCGAGTTGGCTGCCTTCCCGCACGGGCAACCGGCACCGCAGCCCCTGCCCGCGGCGGATCCGCGGATCGAGCGTGCGCGGCTGCGCGGCGTCTTCGAGCGCGGTCTGGGCGATCGCCCGGTGGTCCACGCCTACGAGCTGGCGCGCGCGCTCGATGTGGCACGCGACCTGCCTGACGCGCCGCGGCCGCAGGTCCTGCGCTGCGTGCAGGGCATTGCCGACCTGTTGCAGCAAGGGCACCGCGCCAGTGCCGAGCGACTGGCCAAGGCGCTAGCGGGCTGGATCGACGCCAATGGCGGCGAGCTCAAGGTGTTTCGCAGCACCGAGTCGATGCTGCGCTGGCAGGTCACGCGCGAGACGGCGCTCGCGGCCCGCAGCCTGCAGCAGCCGGTGTTTGCGCTGCTGTTGCAGGCCGAGCAACTGTCCAAGGCCGACCTGCAGCCAGTGGTTGACCGCTGGCTCGACACGCACTTGGATCGCGTGCCGGTGGCGTTGCTGATGCTGCGCATGCACTGCCCGGTGGCGGCGCAGACGCTGGTCGCGGCGTTGCAGAAGGGCTGGGACCAGCGGCGGCCGGGGCAGGTGGCGCTGCCTTTCGCGACGGCGCAGCAGCCCTGGCCATTGCCGGTGCCACCGCGACGCCATACGGCAGACTCCTGGGGCGCCGTCGCGCTGATTGCGATGATCATGGTGGCGATTGGGGCGCTGGCCGGCATGGCCGGCAAAAGCAAGTCCCGGACCCAACGGGGTATTTCGACGGTGGATTATTTGCCCAACTATCGGCCGCAGGCGCCCAACCTCGACCACCTGTTCCGCGACCTGTACGTCCCGCCGACGCCGGTCACCATCCCCGACCTGGCGCTGCGCTACCCGCTAGTGCCGTGGCGGCCCGTGGGGCTGGCGGCGGTGTTGACGCCGTGGCAGACAGCCCCAGGCTGGCCCAGCGACCTGCCAGCTGGCTGCGGCAAGGCGCCTGGCACCGGTGCGGCTGCCGGTCGCCATGTGCGCAGCAGCGTCGATGCCTTGGCGGAACACGCTGCCCCTGACTCGGCGCAGGCCTTGCGCGCGCAAGGCAAGAAAGTGGCGGCGGCCCTGCGGGTTGGCCGCTGCCAGCTGGCGGCCTGGGAGACGGCGACGCTCTTGGGCGCGCTGCACGGCGACGCCGACGCCGTCGAAAAGGCCGCGCTGGCCTCGCCCGGCGGCGGCGAACCGGGTTGCGCGGTCGTCGCAGCCGTACAAGCATGCCGGCGCAGCATGCCCACCAAGAAAGGCGACAAATGAGCAGCAAACCCATTCTTGGCATCGACTTGGGCACCACCTACTCGCTGGTGGCCGTACTGCAAGACGGTAAACCTGTGGTGTTGCCCAATGGCCTGGGCGAGCTGCTGACGCCAAGCGCGGTCAGCCTGGACGACGACGGCCGGGTGCTGGTCGGCGCGGCGGCGCGGGCACGCGCCGTGACGCACCCGGAGCGGTCGGCGATGTCGTTCAAGCGCGACATGGGCTCGGACAAGGTCTATGAGCTGGCGGGCAAGAAGTTCACGCCGCAAGACCTGTCGGCGCTGGTGCTGCGCGCGCTCAAGCTCGACGCCGAAAAGGCGCTGGGTAGGACGATTGACGAAGCCGTGGTCACCGTGCCCGCGTACTTTGGCGACGCCCAACGCCAGGCCACGCGCGCTGCCGGGCGCATCGCAGGGTTGCACGTCGAGCGCATCATCAACGAGCCGACGGCCGCCGCGATGGCCTATGGCCTGCACGAGCGCAACCGCGAATTGCGCGCCGCGGTGCTGGATCTCGGCGGTGGCACCTTTGACGTCACCATCTTGGAGATCATCGAGGGCGTCATCGAAGTGCAGGCGAGCGCCGGCGACTCGCGGCTGGGTGGCGACGACTTTGACGAGGCGCTGGGCAAGCGCTTTGCGGTGCAGATCCAGGCCGACCACCAGGTGGACGCTGCCAAGGATGTCAAAGCGTGGGCGCGGCTGCGCCAGTCGGCCGAGATGGCCAAAAAGCAGCTGAGCGAGACCGACAAGGCGCAGATTGCGCTCTACGAGCTGGCGGTCGGCGGCAAGACGCTGTCGCTGGAAATGTCCGTGACGCGCGCCGAAGCCGAGGCCGAGTGGGCGCCGTTGCTCGATCGCATCCGCGGCATCGTGGTGCGGGCGCTGCGCGATGCCAACTTGAAACCAACGCAAATCGACGAAGTGCTGCTGGTCGGTGGCTCGACGCGGCTGCCGTGTGTGGGTCGGTTGGCGAGCCAGCTGTTTGGCCGCTTGCCGCTGCGCAAGCTGCCGCCGGACGAGGCGGTGGCGATGGGTGCGGCGGTGCAGGCGGCATTAAAGCAAGGCGACGCGGCGGTGGATGACCTGGTGGTGACGGATATTGCGCCATTTTCGCTCGGAACCAGCAGCATGAGCCGCATGGGGCCGCTGGAGATCACGGGCGTGTTCGTGCCGATCATCGAGCGCGGCACGGTCATTCCGTGCAGCCGCAGTAAGCCCTTTGTCACGTCCCAGGACGAGCAGACCTCGATTACCGTCGATGTGTACCAGGGCGAGCACCCGATGGCGGCGCACAACACCAAGCTCGGCGAGTACGCGGTCAAGGACATCCCAGCGGGGCCGAGCGGGCAGGAGGGGGTGGACATCCGATTCAGCTATGATCTCAATGGCATTATCGAAGTTGAGACCACGGTGCGCTCGACAGGCAAGAAGGCGCAGTTGGTCATCGAGCAGTCACCGGGCCGTTTGACCGCGGCCCAAATCGAGGAAGCGCGGGCGGCGATGGCGCGCCTCAAGTTCCACCCGCAAGAGGCACTGCCGAACGTGACGGCGCTCAGCCGCGCCGATGCCCTGTATATGGCGCTGACGGGGGCTGAGCGGGCACACCTGGGTGAGCTGATTGCCCATTTTCGCGCCGCCCTGGCTGCGCAGGACGACAAACTGATTGGCGCGACCCGCGAGCGGCTTTTGGCGGTGGTGGGCCGGCATCGTTGACGTTTGGGGACACAACCGCACTGGCATGCAGTCGCATGCGCTTGCCGTTTCCGCCCCATTTTCGCACCATGGCCCCCTGAACGCGCAAGGCGTTGGACGGGTTTTCGATGCGACTGCACCACTATTGGCTTGCGTCTTGTGCACTGCTGGCGCTTTCGTGCGGCGAAGACCCGGCACCGGTCGCGACCGCCGATAGCGCTGTGGCAGAAACGGCCAACGCCGCCGATGTTGCGGCTGCCGCGGACTCTGCGACCGATGCGGCAACGGCCCCCGACAACCCGCCAGACGAAGCGCCAGACACGCCCGATCTGGGCCCAGGCGACGCACCCGAAACGGTCGATGGCATAGACCCGCCCATTGGGCCGTGCACCGACAAGCCCGACGGCACGCCGTGCGACGATGGCGACCCGTGTACGGCCGATGCGTGCAAGGCAGGCCTGTGCTCCAGCGGCCCAAACACCTGTGCCTGCAAAACCAATGACGACTGCGTTGCCAAGGAGGACGGCGACCTGTGCAACGGCACGCTGTACTGCGACAAGGCCACGGCGCCATTCGTGTGCAAGGTCAACCCCATCACGGTGGTCAAGTGCCAGGCGCCGGCCAACCAGTGCCTGACGGTTGCCTGCAACGCCAACACCGGCAAGTGCGACCAGGCACCCAAGTCCGACGGCACCCCGTGCGAGGACACCCTGCCGTGCACCCAAGGCGACGTCTGCGCGGCCGGCACCTGCAAAGGCGGCGAAAACACCTGCTGCACCAGCAACGCCGACTGCGCCAAGTTCAATGGCGCCGATTTGTGCGCCGGTTCGTGGTTCTGCAACAAAGCCAGCAAGATCTGCCAGGTGAACCCGGTTACGGTTGTGGTCTGTCCAGTGGTGGATAACACCGCATGCAGCAAGAACACCTGCGACAGTAAGACCGGCAAGTGCGCAATGGTCGCGGTGGCGGACAAGACGGCGTGCAACGATGGCAACCCGTGCACGGCCGGCGACGCCTGCGAGAAAGGCAATTGCACAGCCAGCGCCAACACCTGCACCTGCCAGAACGACGCCGAGTGCGCGAGCAAAGACGACGGCGACCTGTGCAATGGCGTGCCGTTTTGCAACAAAGCCACCGGCACCTGTGTACCGAATCCAGCGACCGTAGTGGTGTGCCAAACGGCGGGCGACGGGCCCTGCGAGGTCAACACCTGCGTGCCGACGACCGGCAAGTGCGCGCCCGTGCCGCTACCCGACGGCGCCACCTGCGAGGCCGACGGCAGCAAGTGCACGGCTGGCGACACCTGCAAAGCCGGGGCCTGCGCCGCCGCCACCAACACCTGAATCTGCAACGAAGACGCCGACTGCGGCCCCTTTGAGGACGGCGACCTGTGCAACGGCACGCTCTACTGCGACAAAGTCAAAAACAGCTGCGCCATCAACCCCAAGACTGTGGTCGGCTGCTCGGGGGCGTTCAACACGCCGTGTTCGCACAACTTGTGCGACCCCAAGACCGCACAGTGCGCCATGGCCGCGGTCAACGCCGGCAAACCCTGCGACGATGGCAACGTGTGCACCGAGGGCGATGTCTGTGCAACAGGCCTGTGCAAAGCGGGCGCCAACACCTGCAAATGCAACAGCGACGCCGACTGCGCCACCCAGGAGGACGGCGACCTGTGCAACGGCACGCTGGTCTGCAATAAGACCAAGGCGCCCTATGTCTGCCAGGTCAACCCGGCCACCGTGGTGTCGTGTCCGAGCGTGGACGACAACTTCTGCCAGAAAAACAGCTGCGTGCCCAAGACCGGCAAGTGCCAGGTGGCCTACCTGCACAACGACGAACCGTGCAACGACGGCACGCCGTGCACGGTGGGCGAGATCTGCAAACAGGGCGTGTGCGCGCTGCCGACGCTGGACATCACCAAGCCCTGCGACGACGGCAATCCGTGCACGGACGACAGCTGCAACCCCAAGGCTGGCTGCGTCAACGCTGCCAATGCCGCCACCTGCACCGATGGCGACGCCTGCACCAGCGACGACGGCTGCAAAGGCGGTAGCTGCAGCGCCGGCAAGGCCGTGGACTGCGACGACAAAAACGCGTGCACGACCGAGGTGTGCAATAAGCTCGCGGGATGCGTGTCGTTCAAGAACAGCGAACTGTGCAACGACGGCAACGCTTGTACCAGCGGCGAGACCTGCAAAGCCGGCGCGTGCGGGGCCGGCGTGCCCAAAGACTGTGGCGATGGCAAGCCGTGCACGCTAGACAGCTGCGACAAGGCGACCGGCGCCTGCAGCAGCGCTAACGCCGACGCCGCCAAGATCTGCGACGACGGCGTCGCCTGCACCATCGAGAGCTGTGACCCGGTCAAGGGCTGCGTCAACACCCCGTCGGCCGGGCCGTGCGACGACAAAGTGGCCTGCACGGCCGACGCCTGCGAGTTTGGCATCGGCTGCACCCACGGCAGCGATGACGCCGCCTGCAACGACAACGACAGCTGCACTCAGGACGTTTGCTCGGCGGCCGGCTGCCAGCACCCCGCCAACTACGATGGCGCGGCATGCAGCGACGGCGACGCCTGCACCCAGGGCGACGGCTGCAAGGCCGGCAAGTGCGCGCCGGGTCCGAAATCGCTGGCCTGCGGCGCCGCGGCCACGGTGTGCATCGGCAAGGCCGACGGCGCCACCTGCGACGACGGCGATGGCTGCACCAAGGACACCACTTGCCAGAGCGAAGTGTGCGCACCCACCGCGCCCGTCGCGTACTTGCACACCCTAACCGGCGGGCCGGCAGTGCCAGGCGGCATGAGCGACGGGCCGGCCATCGCTGCGGCGTTGACCGGGCCAACGGGCGTGGCGCAAGACGCCGCCGGCAACATTTGGTTCAGCGAGGCCGCGCTGCATGTGGTGCGCCGCTTGGGTCCAGACGGCGTCGTGGTGACGGTCGCCGGCATGCCCAGCGTGTACGGCAGCAACCTGGGCAAAGGCAGCGGCGCCCGCTTCAGCCAACCGTACCATCTGGCCATCGACGGTCAGGACGTGGTCGTCGCCGACATGGGCAACCATCAGATCAAGCGCGTGACGCCAGATGGCACGGTAACGCTCGTCGCCGGACAGGGCGGCAGCGGCTGGGTCGACGGCGCCGCGACTGTGGCCAAGTTCAATTCGCCGCGCGGCGTCGCTGTGGCCAAGGACGGCACGATTTACGTGGCCGACACCAACAACCACCGCATCCGCAAGATTGCCAAGGACGGCACGGTGTCGACGTTTGCCGGCAGCACGGCGGCCAAGAAAGATGGCACGGGCACCAACGCAGCCTTCTCCAGCCTGAGCGCACTGGCGTGGGCCAAGAATGGCGACCTTTTCGTGGCCGATTCGGGCAACCACGCCATTCGCCGCATCACCGCGGCGGCCGTGGTGACGACGGTGGCCGGCGGCGGTTCGTCCGGGTGGGTGGATGGCGCGGTGGCGACGGCCAAGTTTAACGATCCGCACGATGTAGCTGTGGACCCCAGCGGCCTGCTGCTGATCGCCGACCGTGGCAACAGTCGCTTGCGCGCGCTCGGGCTGGACGGCAAGGTCTGGACGGTCGCCAATACGACCGCTTGCGCGCATCACGCCTGCATCAACGGGCCGCCGCTCGCCGCAGCCTGCGACCCCTGCGTCGCCAAGGTGTGCGCTGTGGATCCCGCTTGCTGTGCCAGCACCTGGACGCCGGCGTGCGTGGCCAAGGTTGGCCCTACCTGTGGTGTGGCTGCCTGCAGCGCGACCCTGCCCAACGACGGCAAAGCCGCCAGCGCCCTATTGCAGGGCCCCATGGGTGTAGCAAGCGCGGGCCTTGGCCGCATGCTGGTCGCAGACACCGGCAACAAGCGCTTGCGGGCGCTGGAGCTCCGCGGCCACAGCTGCGACGATGGCAACCCGTGCACGACCGACAGCTGCGACCCCGCTACGGGCCAGTGCGCAACCGCACCTTCAACGCATTGCAACGACGGCAACCCGTGCACGGCGGACAGCTGCGACGCCCAAAGCGGCGCCTGCACGTGGAAATCCGAGCCGGACGGCAAGGCTTGCAACGATGGCCAGGGGTGCGCGCTGGCGCTGCAGTGCACGGCTGGCCAGTGTCAGCCAGCGGTGCAGGTCACCACCTGGTCGGGTAAAGACATCGGCAAGCAAGACGGGCCGCTGCAAGACGCCCGCTACTACAAGCCGGCGCGCAGTGTCCGCGACCCGCAGGGCAACGTGTACGTCGTTGAGACCGGCAACCACTGTGTCCGCAAAATCTCTGCTCAGGGCATCGTGACGCTGTACGCCGGATCGGCGTGGTACGGCAACGGCTACCAGGACGGTCCGCCGACCGCTGCCCGCTTCAGCTACCCGACCGGCATCGCCGCCGACGGCGCCGGCAACGTGTACGTCGCCGACCGCAACAACCATTGCATCCGCAAGATCGCACCCGATGGCAGCGTGTCGACGCTTGCCGGCACCAACGCGCAAGGTTCGGTCGATGGCATCGGCAAGGCGGCGCGCTTCAAGAGCCCGAACGACGTGGTCAGCGATGCGGCCGGCAACCTGTGGGTGTCCGACGAAAGCAACCACATGATCCGAGCGGTGTCGCCGACCGGCGTAGTCACGACCGTCGCGGGGGCGGTGACCTACGGCTATGTGGATGGCGCGGCCGCCAGCGCCCGCTTTTTCGGTCCGCGCGGCCTGGGCCGCGACGCCGCCGGCAACCTGTACATCGCCGACGGCAACAACCACACCGTGCGCAAGCTGTCGCCAGCCGGCGTCGTCACCACTTTTGCCGGGCTGGACAGCATCGGTTCGCAAGACGGCAACCTGCCTTATGGTGTCCGTCTGAACGAACCCAATGGCCTCGGCGTCGATGCGGCCGGCGTGGTTTGGGTAACCGAAACCGGGGCTGGCGCGCAGCGAATCCGGGCGTTGGTGCCGGGCGGCCGCAGCTACACGGTCGCAGGCGGCGCGACCTCGGGGGTGGTAGATGGTGTCGGTGCGGCCGCACAGTTTGCTGAACCCACCGGCGTGCTGCCGCTACCCGGTGGCGAGGTGCTGGTCAGCGGCAATGACGACCACCGCCTGCGCAAACTTAAGCCTGCGTTGGTGTCGTGCGACGACGCCAATGCCTGTACTGCCGACGTGTGTACGCCCAAGCTTGGCTGCCAGCATGTGGCGCTGGGCACGGATAAAGCCTGTGACGACGGCGATGCCTGCACTGCTAACGACCTGTGCAGCGCTGGCCTGTGCAAGTCCAGTGCGCCAGTCGCCAACTGTCCGTGCAAGCCCGGCCCCGGCGGCGGCTGCAACGACGGCAACCCTTGCACCCTGGACACTTGCGCGCTACCAGCCGGGTGTGCTGCCAGCCCGATGCCCGCCGGCACCCCCTGCGACGACGGCAACGCCTGCACCGCCAACACCTGGTGCACCGGCGGCAAGTGCGTGCCGCAACCCTCGGGCGACTGGGTGGCGGAGCCGTTTGCCGGCCCCGAGGGCGGCCCGGCCGGCGCTGGCACCGGGCTGTCCGATGGCTTGCGTCGGCCTGTGGGCGGCACCCAAGCCGGGGCGAGCTTTGGACAACCGACCGGGCTGGCGATGGACGGCGCGGGGCAACTATGGGTGGCCGACCTCAGCAACCACCTGATTCGCCGGGTGGACCCGGACGGCAACGTGCGCACGCCAGCGGGCAGTTTGTTCCCTGCGGCGGGTCACGCCGACGGCAAGGCCGTGGTGGCGCGCTTTTACCAGCCCGACGATGTGGCCACCGATGCCGCAGGCAACGTCTACGTCGCGGACTATGGCAACCACGTGATCCGCAAGCTGGATGCCCAAGGCAATGTGACCACGCTGGCGGGCAATCCGGGCAAGGCCGGCAACGCCGACGGCAAGGGCAGCGCAGCCACGTTTACCAACCCCCGCGGGCTGGTGGCTGACCCCATCGGCAACGTCTTTGTCGCGGACACCGGCAACAACCGCATTCGCAAGGTCACGCCCGATGGCCAGGTCACCACGCTCGCTGGGTCTACATCAGGGTTTGTGGACGGCCAGGGCAGCGCCGCCGCCTTCAATCAACCGCGCGACCTCGCACTATTGCCCGACGGCGCACTGGCCGTAGCCGATACCCAGAACCACGCCATTCGCAAGCTGACGCTGAGCGGCTTTGTCACCACCCTGGCTGGCGGGGCTGGCAGCGGCTTCGTCGATGGCCAGGGATTACTGGGCGGGCGGTTCTTCCATCCCACTGGCCTCGTCGCCGATGCCGCGGGCGTGTTGTACATCGCCGAAGAGAGCAACCTGCGGGTGCGGCGGCTGGACCCGGATGGCACCGTCACCACGCTGGCAGGTTCTGGCAAACCGGGTACGACCGCTGGCGGGTCAGCGCTTGGCAACGTGTTGAGCAAGCCGCGCGGCATCGCCATCGACGCCCAGGGGCGCTTGTACGTCAGTGACGCGTCCAACTGCCGTATCGTGCGGCTACGGCAAGTTGCCGGCAACTGCGACGACGGCAATCCGTGCACCACAGACGTTTGCGACAAGGCCGCCGGCTGCAAATACGGCGCTGCCACTGCCGCACAAGCGTGTAACGAGGGACCGGCCTGCTCCGTGGCGACCTGCGACGCCGCAGCCATGCGCTGCGTGTACGCGCCAGCCGCTGACGGAAGCGTGTGCGACGCGCCCGGTGCGTGCCAAAAGCAATGCCGCGGCGGCGGCTGCATGGCTGCGGGGTTGGTCACGACGCTGGCCGGCGGCGACGCCGGCAGCCAGGATGGACCCGCGGCGACGGCACGCTTCAACAGTCCGCACCGGGTCGCGGTCGACAAAGATGGCGCCCTGTACGTCGCCGACACCGGCAACAACCGCATCCGCAAGATTGCGGCGGACGGCACGGTGTCCACGGTGGCGGGTGGCGTGGGCGGCTATGCCGAAGGCAAGGGCAACGCCGCCAAGTTCGCCTGGCCGATGGGGGTGGCAGTGACCGCCGACGGGTCGCTGCTGGTCGCCGACCGCGACAACCACCGCATTCGCAAGGTGGCGCCCGATGGCACGGTCAGTACGCTAGCCGGCTCGGCCATCGGCCTCGCCGACGGTCCCGGCGTGCTGGCCAAGTTCTCGGCGCCGTCCGACGTGGTGGTAGACACGGCCGGGTCCGCCTACGTTACCGACACGGGCAACCACCGCATTCGAAAAATCACGGTGGATGGCGCTGTGACTTCGCTCAACCTGAACACCGGGGGCAACGCGATCGACGGCCCGGCGGCAGCGGCCAAGTTGGCCTTTCCGTTGGGGTTGGCGGTCGATGGGTCGGGCAACGTGTGGATCGCCGACACCAACAACCAGCTGATTCGGCGCATGGACATCGCGGGCAGTGTCGTGACCATCGCGGGCAATACGATCGGGTTCGTCAACGGCGCGGGGCGCTTTGCCGGCCGATTCAACGCACCGGTCGGCCTTGCGCTGTTGCCGGACGGGTCGGTGGTGGTGGCCGAAAAAGGCAATGCGTCGCTGCGGCGGGTCTCCCTGGACGGCTCCACCACTACGCTTGCCGGCGCCCCACAAAACGGCTTTGCCGATGGCATGGGCGGCGACGCGCGCTTCTACAATCCACACGGCGTCGTCGTGGACAAGTTGGGGAACCTCATCGTGGCCGACTCGGGCAACAACCGCATCCGCAAGGTATGGATGCAGTGGAGCGGCTGCGCCGACCTGACCGGCGCCAGCAAGTACACGGCCGGCAGCAGTTGCAAGGCGATCCAGGCCGTCGCCAAGTGGAGCGGCAGCCCGCACTACTACGTGGACCCCAACGGCGGCAGCAAGGCCGACGCCTGGAAGACCACCTGCGACCAGACCACCGACGGCGGCGGCTGGACCCGGGTCGACGCCAGCGTGCCGGCGGCAACGGTCGACCAACTGCGGGGTGGCGAAGGGCAGATGCTGCTCAAATGCAGCGATACGGCGGCAAACGGCGTGATCTCGCCAAAGACGGCCGCGCCGTGGTCGTGGACGACCAAGACCGCGGTTGCGGGCGAGTGGTCGGTTGGCGGCAATGCAGTCGTGTGCGGTGCGGATCCGGCTTTTGGCGCGGTCACCTGTGGCTTCGGCTACGGCTGCTCCAATGGCGCGGCCGACAAGGCCGCGTTCGTGCTGCCCGGCGTGGTCAGCGGCAACCAGTGTGCCAACGACAAGGCGGCGATGACGGGCACGGCGTTTACGCTGTGCGGCAGCACCAACTACGGCGGGTATAGCGTGTTCGTGCGCGGGCAGTAGGCCGCGGGTCAGGCGATGTGCGAGCCTGAATGCGCGCCATTGCCAGCGTGCGGGTGCGGGCCGCCCAAGTGAATCTGCAACAAAGCAACGGCGTGAGCGCCTTTGCACGCCGCCGGGCCGAGTTGTAGCATCGCCGGCCGCGCCCGGCCGCGGCGCTTTCGGCTTGCCACCATGCTAGTTCCTTTCAACCAGATCGAACCGCAAGTCGCCGACGCGACGGTTCGCACGTTCGCAATCCGCGGCAACGACTCGATCCCAGACGGCGAGTACGGCTTGCTCGAAATGTACTGCCCCAAGCCGGATTGCGATTGCCGGCGGGTGTCGCTGTTGGTCGTGCGCCGAGGGCACGCTAGCAGCTGCGCCACGATCAGCCACGCGTTTGTGGATGGCGACCTGGGCCCCAACGACGAGGTGACGTACGTCGACCCGACGCAGCGGGCAGATGCGTTCGCGCCGGCATTGCTTGAACTCGTCGAGTCGATGTTGAGCGAAGATACCGCCTATGCCCACAGGCTCGAAGAACACTACGCAATGGTCAAGCGCGCGGTGCGCAATCCCGAGCACCCATGCCACGCACAGCTCAAGGCGACGGAGCACGAGGCCAAGGAGGCGCCCGGTTCGCAACTGCGGCCAGGTGCGATCGGCACGGCGAAGTGCCCGGTCCGAGTCAGCGTGCAGACGCAGGACCAGCTGCGGAAGGTCGCCCAAGCGGCCGCGGATATGAACGTCCACTACATCGCGCGAATGGCGCCTGGCGAGCCGATGGATACCAGCGAGTTTGGCCGCATTGGCCAGATGCCTTCGGCGGTGCCACAGAACCTGTCGCGCCACGAACGGCGGCGCTGGGAGAAGATCAACCGGCGGCGGTTTTGAGGCTTGGCGGCATGCCCCACTGCTAAGTGGCGACCGCGGTGCCAAAGACGGTCGTCTTTGAACGCCTGGAATAAGGGCACGGTCGGCTCAAGGTCGTCGAAAGCAAGGCCGGGAGGGCAATAATTGGAGACGAAACCCTACTTGTATTTCCACGCCCAGCCGTAGCGAGTTGGGCGCGGCGACCGATTCCTGCTTCGCCGCAGCACAGTCTGATCGCCTCCGGCAGGCAGCCACTTGACGCCTAACGGACAACGAAGGCAGGAGAGATATGGCTGACAACTGCGATGCCGTGCAATCTGACGACCTTGGCATGAGCGCTTGGCTGCGGCACGCAGCTAGCGAACTGCTCAAGTCGGGCCGCGCTCCCAACCTCGAAGCGGTGAGTACATTGGCGGACATGGCCGTCACCGAGGCGGCCAACGGCGATAAGTCAACGGCTGGGAACGCGACCTTTGCATTCAATACAGAAGACTCAGCGTCCAGCTCGACTATTCTTGGTTTGCAAGCCCCGACAGGCATCAACGCGCTAACCCAAAAAGCAAAACTCGACTTTGGCCAAGCCAACCTGGTGGTCATCTACGGCCAAAACGGCAGCGGCAAGTCCAGCTACGCCCGAATTCTAAAACACGCCACCGGCAACCGACCCGGAAAACCAATTCTTTCCAACGTTTTCGACACCACAACCGCCGAAAGGTCCTGCGGAATTCGCCTGCGTAAAGCCGACGGCACCGAAGGCCTGCACACTTGGACGCCTGACTCGGAGCCACACGAGGCCCTGCGCGGCGCACACATCTTTGACAGCGACGTCGCCCAGCAGTACCTGCAGCAGGCGATGGAGGCGACCTACGAGCCGCGAGCGCTTCGGTTTATTACCCATTTGGTGAACATCGCAGACGCAGTGGACGCCGAGCTCAAACGCAGGGTCGAGAACCAAGTCCGGCGCAAACCCGTGCCGCCCGCCCAACTGGCCACTACGAGGTTGGCAGAATGGCTGAAGAACCTGAAGGTCAGCATGACCAACGAGCAGCTCGCCCAGAAGTTGGCTTGGACCGACGCCGACACGGCGCGCAGGCTGAGCCTCGAGGACGCGCTGAAGCAGCCCAATCCGGCTGAGCAGTTGGCGAAGCAGAAGAAGTTGCTCGCAACGATGGAGCAGCTAAAAAGGACGCACGACACGACGGCTTCGACGTATTCCGACGAAGCCATGACAGCCGTCGCAGGCGCGCGCACGGCAGCTATGGTTGCCCGGCAGGCGGCCCAGGATCTGGCAAAAGTGGTATTCGAGCCACCAACCCTGCCCGGCATTGGGGAAGCGAGTTGGCGCGCCATGTGGGAAGCCGCGCGGGAGTACTCGTCCAAATCCGCCTATCCGGAATGCTCGTTCCCGCATGTTGGTACCGACGCGCAGTGCCCACTATGCCAGCAGCCCATAGCCGCGGATGCGGCCGAGCGGATGTACAGGTTCGAGGAATATGTAGGTTGCCAACTGGAAGTGAAGGCGAAAAAGGCCGAGGAGACCCTCAAGGCCCTCGTGTCGGCCATTCCCGCGCCACCTGAACGCGCCGATTGGTTGGCCCGATACAACGTAATTGCGATTTCCGAGGGCGCTCTGGACACGGCACTTGCGGCAATCGACGCACGGTTCAAGTCGACCGGCACAATCGCCTCGGCGACTGAACTGTCGCCGTTGGGCCTTGCGCCGCTGGCGACGGCGATTGGGCTGCACATTGCGAACAAGAAGACCGAGATCCAAGCCCTTGAAGCGGCAGCGGCACCCAGTCAACACGAGGCCCTGATCAGCGAACTCAACGAACTCAAGACAAAGGAGTGGGCGTTTAGCAATATTGCGGCGTTTGAGGCGGAGCTGAAGCGCTTGGCCGCCGTGCGAGACCTTGAGGCGGCGAGGAAGCTATGTGGCACGCGGAAGATGACTGAAAAGAAAGCGGAGCTCGCCACAGTTGAGGTTGAAAAGGGCTACGTTGAACGATTTGCGGCCGAGTTGACCAAGCTCGGCGGTGGGCGCTTGAAGGTGCGGCCGGACGTCAAGGAGCGGACGAAGGGCAAGGTACTGTTCCACTTGGCGCTTGTCGACGCGAAACAGCCCGCCAAGGTTGCGGACGTGTTGAGCGAGGGCGAGGCCAGAATTGTGGCGCTGGCGACGTTTCTGGCGGACCTGACGGTGGCGAACTCGCGGTCGCCGTTCGTGTTCGATGACCCGATTTCGTCGCTGGATCAAGAGTTTGAGGAGCGCGTGGTGGCTAGGCTGGTCGAACTGGCGCAGGCGCGCCAGGTGATTGTCCTCACGCACAGGCTGTCGTTTCTGGCTGCCGTACGCGAGGCAGCGAAAAAGCAAGAGACCTCAGGGCTGGTCGCACCGGATACGCCCAAAGTGGTGTGCCGGGAAATCGCGCTGCGAAACGTTGAGGGCCTCGTTGGCCTGGTGACCGAGACGAATGTTCTTGAGGGCAAAGTTGACAAGGCGTTGAATGCCCTGCTGAACGAGCGACTCGTCAGGGCGAGAAAGGAGCTTGAGGCTGGGGATATCGGCAGCTATCAGTCAGCAGTCAAAGCGATTTGCAGTGATTTCAGAATTCTCGTGGAGCGAACGGTCGAAGATCACCTACTTGACGGTGTCGTCGTGCGATTTCGTCGCGAAGTACAGACCAAGAACAAGCTCGCAGGCTTAGCGGCCATTGACCTGACCGATTGTATCTTGTTGGACCGCCTGATGACCGAGTATTCGTGCTACGAGCACTCGCAACCGCGGGAAATCGGCCAACGGTTGCCCGAACTCGCGACGGTCCACCGCGACGTCGCGGAACTCAAGGAATGGCTAGGCTTGATTGCGGCTCGGCGGCAACTTCCGAAAGGGGCGCCGGTCCCCGCGCCGAAACCCGGAGCGCCCAATATGCCCTCGCCGTGTGGACCGTCAGAATGACGCAATGTACCTTCGCCCATGCGCCGATCCTGCACCAGATGGCGGTCGGTCAGTGCGCCGGCGGTGTCGGTCATGGCTAACCATCCGGCGGTTCAACCAACGACAATGGTCCCAGCCCCAACCGCGGCCGCCGAGGCCCTCGCCCTCTTTCCCCCCCGCGCACGGTGTCCAAGGCTCGCCAACCCCTGAAAACCGCACCAAATGGGGCACCCGCTTCGGCTATTACACGGCGCCGCGCATCTTGGCCGCCTACGCATCCAGCGCATCTTCGCGCGGCCCGCAACTGCTCGCCCTGCGCTTCACCGACCGCACCCGCTTCGGCGCCATCGACCTGGATGCCACCAGCCCCTACCGGACGCTCGCCACCTTCACCACCCTTGACGCCGCAGCCAAGGCCCGCGATCTGCGCCTGACCTTATGCCGCTCGTCGCAATCCGGCGGCTGGCACGTGTACCTGTGGCAGACGATTTCGTGGCCAGCGCGGACATGCACGCGCTGCTGCGCCAACTCGCGCAAGACGCCGGCATTGCTCGTTTCGAAAACGGCGTATGCGAGGTTACCCCCGACCCACAACACGCCCGCCAGGCCTTTCGGTTGCCCTGTCAGGCCGGCTTTGCGTGGCTGTCGCCGGTAGACGGCGCGGTGCTGCGCGAGTTCCGAGCCGAGGACGTTGCCGGCAACCTGTTGGCTTTGGAGCAATGGGTCACGGACACCGCCGTGCCAGCGTCTCGACTTGTCGGCGAAGCAGCGGCCCTCACACCGTCGTCGCACGTCGCCCAAATGCGGCGGGGCCGGCCGCCTAAGCTGGTGCCACCGCCCAAGGCCACTGCCGGCCTGCTCAACGCAACAGACCTGCACCTGCAGCGTGGCTTGGTGTACCGCTACGACCGCAACGCCGCCAAGAAGGGTAAGCCGCCGTTCGAGACCTCTGCATTGGCACGGTTCCGCGACGGGGAGCGCCGCTACCAGGTTGGCCTCGACCGGCCGGGCTCGCGCAACGAGGCGCTGCGCGGTGTGGCGTTTTACCTGTTTTTCGTTGGTTATCTAGCGCCGACCGACCGTGAATTGCTGCTCCTCGAGTGGCTGCGCGCAAAGCACAATGGCCACAGCGCGGCGTGGCTGGATCCAACGCAACGCGAGGGTATCCTCGCCGAGATTCGGCGACTGGCGGTCTGGCGACCGGGGCCGACTTCGGTGCAACAGGCGGCCCTCGCTGCCAACGAGTCAGTGCGGAGGGCAAACGAATTGGCAGTCGAGTCGGCTGCCAAAAAGGCTTGCGAATGCAGGTAAGCGCCTCACCAATCGGCAACTTATTGAAGAGACAGGCTTGTCGATGAACACGGTGGCACTTATTTGGCCAGTCGTCCAGCGCAAGATAGTGGGGTAGATCACGAGCCAAAACAGATTGAATATCATCGTGAATATGAGACGCAAAAGATGAGCACATCGTCAGACCACTTTGAGCACACCGGCCGACCGGTCGACCTGCAACTTGGATCGAGACCCGCTCTGGACGTCGCCGTCTTGGCCGCCGACGTCTGGGCGTTTTTTGAGCATTGGTTCCTCGCCAACGGCCACCACAACAGCGACAGCCACGAATACTGGCGGCAGGCTCAGCGCTTCGCAGCAAACCTGGCCGGCGAAAGCTACGAAGCCCACCCATTGCACCTCTACTACATGATCCTGAATGCATCAAAGGCGTTGATCGTATTGCGGCAATCGGGTCCCAGCGCCAACTTTCGCGTTCACGGCCTTAGCTACAGGCTGCCAATGCCCGTCGCCACTGGGCCGTCGGATCCCCTGCCCGGTCGCCTTGCGCAGGAGACCCCGGGAGTCTTTCAAGCACTGTGCAGCGCCATGGGTGACACTGCGGCGGATGTTGACCTTGAGGAGTTGGTCGCCAGCATCCCGTGGACCCATCGGGCCTGGCAGACATCGCGAACCGGAGCCAAAGAGCGCTGTGTGACGCTGCACGGTCCCGTCCGGCTAAAGCCAACGGCAGGGACTCTGTACTTCGAAGCAGAGGTCGCGAAGCACGCAGTCTCAGCGTTGTCGTCTGCGGCATTGCCAAGTCGCCTGCTCGGCTAACACGCGACCGCTGATGGAAAACTCGTCGTCCGAACACTTGCGACGATCAGCGACGGTGATGTCGCCAACGCGAAGTACTTCAGCGATTTTCACCAAAAGCACCGCAGGCTATTTGACCTCATTTCGCTGTATGACCGTTTGGCCTACTACGTGCGCCGGGCAGATCATCCACCAGTGCCATGGTCACAGATCACCATGAACTACGCGATCTCGTTGGCCTTGAGCTCGCCGGCCCGCTACCACCCAAAAGACTGGCGCGCGCTGCTCGACGGCCACAGCGCCTGGCTGCCGAAAGAGTACCTCCGAGCAACGCCGCAACAGTTCCTCGCCCTCATCGCCGGCGAAATCACCGGCCGCATCATTCAAAGGCCGTACAGTGACTTGCGGTAGCATGGCAATCGGCTGGATGTTGCGCCCGAGTGTTCTTGACCAGACCCCATGCTATCGGCGTTGCTCGGGAAGATGTGGCGAAAGCACTGCGCGGATGAGGCGACACCGAATTGGAAGAATTCACTGGCGACATCCGGCGGCGATTGGTGCTTGGCGGGGCGACTGCGGCGCCAAACACAGTTGTCCCATGCGCATGGCACAGTGGCGCGAGCAACGGAAAGTCGTCGGACCCGCGATCTTGAACAGCGGCAACTGGCGACCGACAATTGCCCAGAGCCCGCCCCGCGACGGTGCGGCGGCCGAGCGAGCTCGCGCCAGAGCGCGACCACGGTGGCAAACAGTGCCGACAATCAGTTTGTTCTACGGCATCTTGGTGCTTATACCACCGCGACAACCGGCGGCATCATGCACCTCACATTCACGCCCGCTATCAAGGCGATGAAGCTGTCTTTGCGATTGAAGACGGTGCCGTGCTGGATGGCGAATTGCCAGCGAAGCAGCGCAAGCTGGTGCAAGCGTGGATCGAGATCCACCGCGAAGAACTGGTCGTCGATTGGGGCCTTGCCGTCAACGGCGATGAACCGCTGCGCATTGCGCCGCTGCAGTGAAGGCGGCATGCGTTTAGAGATCACAGCAGTACACGCCATGCCCGAGCACCAGTTGCAATTGCACTATGCCAACGGCGAGATCCGCTACTTTGACATGCGGCCGCTGGTTGCTCTCAAGCCTTGGAATCGCTTGCTTGTCGACGACTTGTTCAGTCGCGTTGCGGTCGCATACGGCACGGTTGTCTGGCCCGGCGGCATCGACGTTGCGCCAGAAACGCTCTACGACGATTCTGTTGCCAGCCCAGCGCTCGCCGCAGAGCGGGTGACGTGAACCAGTCCGCGCCTGCTGCCAGCACGGGCAGCATGGCGTGCAGATACTCCCACGCGGATCGCCCCCGACGACGATGCAGGTGGCGAGCACCGTGTAGGTCGTCGCTGCCAGCGAACAGCTAGTTCTTTTTGCGCAGTCACACCAACCGCAGCGCGTAAATCGTCCACCGCAAATGTCCAATTGAGCCCAGCCCCCGCCCCCGCTATGCTGCGCGCCGTACGTGACGTGGGCGACCGGCATTCCCCCGGCCGAACGCCCAGCGGGAGGGGTCATGGCGGTGCGATTGGGCCCGGTACTTTGGCGTCGGCTAGGCAGCCTTGCCGCCGTGACGTGGCTGCTCGCCAGCTGCGAGGAAACGGCCAACCCGGCCGCGGCAGCTGGAGCGAGTGACGCGGCCACCGCCGGCGGTGATAGCTCGGTGGGCGGCGACCCCGACGCGGCCAGTGGCGGCGACTCGGGCGACGTCGCGACCTTGCCGGATCTGCCCGAGGTCAAGATCGCGTGCCCTGGTGCGGCCGGCTGCCCGTGCAAGGACAACGCCGAGTGCGACACGGGTCTCTGCATCCTCGGCCCAGACGCCCAGAAGCAGTGCGTGACGCCGTGCGTCACCGAGTGCAAAGCGGGCTGGAAATGCGCGGCGATCCCCGGCGCCGGCGGCGACATCGCGACCGTGTGCGTGCCCAAGTTCGGCCGGCTGTGCGACCCCTGCGACAAGTCGACCCAGTGCGAGTCGCTGGGCCTCAAGGACGCCGTGTGCGTGGACCAGGGCCAGCAGGGCCGGTTTTGCGGCATCGCCTGCTCCGCCGACAGCGACTGTGACGCGGGCTACGGCTGCCAGTCGGTGACCTCGGTCGAGGGCGCCGCCACCAAGCAGTGTGTCCGCAAGACCAAGGAGGGCGATCCGAGTGCCTTTGGCACCTGCGACTGCTCGGCGTGGGCGGCGCAGCAGAAGCTGACGACAGCCTGCTACCAGTTCATCAAAGACGACAAGGGCGGCGTGGTCGGCAAATGCCACGGCCAGCGGATCTGCTCGGACCAGGGACTGTCGGCCTGCTCGGTGCCAGAGGTCAAGGCGGAGACCTGCAACGGCCAGGACGACGACTGCGACGGCCAGACCGACGAGAGCGCCTGCGACGACAAAAGCGCCTGCACCAACGACAGCTGCGACGCCGCGGCCAAGCTGTGCATCCACGCGCCCAAAGACGGCCCTTGCGACGCCGACGGCAGCGTGTGCACGGAGAACGATGCATGCAAAGACGGCAAGTGCGTGGCTGGGCCCGTCAAGGCATGCAACGACAACAACGCCTGCACCAAGGACGCCTGCGACCCGGCCAAAGGCTGCACCCAGACCGCGGACGACAATGTGCCGTGCAGCGACCAAAACCCGTGTACGGTCGGCGACGTCTGCCAGGCCGGTCAATGCAAGAACGGCGCGCCCAAGGTCTGCACACCGCCCGACGTGTGCGTATCTGCAAACTGCGACATCGAGAGCGGCAACTGCTCGTACAAGAAGAAAAAAGACGGCTCACCCTGCGACGACGGCACCGCATGTACCGCGGCGGACACCTGCGCCGATGGCGTGTGCGAGGGCACGCCGACCGCCTGTGACGACAAGAACCCGTGCACCAACGACAGCTGTGACGCCAAGGAAGGCTGCGTCAACGCCGCCAACACCGCCGCCTGCGACGACGGCGACCCCTGCACCACCGGCGAGGAGTGTGCCACCAAAGCCTGCGCCAAAGGCCAGCCGTTGGTCTGCAAAGACAGCAACCCCTGCACCGACGACGCCTGCGACGCCAAGGCCGGCAAGTGCGCCTATACCAACAACACGGCCCCCTGCAACGACGAGACGGCCTGCACCAACGCCGATGCGTGCAAAGAAGGGGCCTGCCAGGGCGAAACAGTGGTGTGCGACGACAAAAACCCGTGCACCAACGACAGCTGCGACCCCAAGGCCGGCTGTCAGAACCAGGCCAACGTGTCGGCCTGCGACGACGGCGATGCCTGCACGGTCGGCGATGCGTGCGCCCAAAAGGTGTGCCAGCAGGGCCAGGCGCTGCAGTGCAAAGACGACAACCCGTGCACGGACGACGGTTGCGACGCCAAGATCGGCAAGTGCGCGTATCCGTTCAACACGGCGGCGTGCAGCGACGGCACGGTGTGCACGGCAGGCGACACCTGCAAAGACGGCGCGTGTCAGGGCCAGGTGGTGGTCTGCGACGACAAGAACGCGTGCACGGTCGACAACTGCGACGCCAAGAGCGGCTGCGTCAATGCGCCGACGGGCGGCCCGTGCGACGACGGCAACGCCTGCAGCGACAACGATACCTGCAAAGACAAAGTCTGCGCCGGCACCGCCAAAGCCAAAGACGGCTGCGACGACAGCAACCCGTGCACCGACGACAGCTGCGACAGCAAGACCGGCTGCGTGCACGCCAACAACACGCTGGCCTGCGATGACAACAACGCCTGCACGGTCAAGGACACCTGCGCCGCCGGCAGTTGCAAAGGCGGCAGCGACATCTGCAAGTGCAATACCGACGCCGATTGCGCCGCCGGCAACACCGGCAATCCGTGCAATGGCACGCTCTTTTGCGACAAGGCGGTCGCGCCCTACAGCTGCAAGACCAAGCCCGGGTCGGTCATCACCTGCACCGGCAGCACCCCGTGCGTGCAGGTCGCCTGCGACCCCAAACTGGCCAAGTGCGCACCCACCAACGTCAATGAAGGCGGCACTTGCAACGCCGACAACAGCAAGTGCACGCCGGACGACAAGTGTGTATCGGGGCAGTGTAAGCCCCTGGGCAGCCTGAGTTGCGACGACAAGAACCCATGCACCAACGATACTTGCAACACCATTCAGGGCTGCCAGCATGCGTACAACAGCAACACCTGCGACGCCGACGGCGACTTGTGCACCGCCGGCGACAAGTGCACCAACGGCACCTGCCTGCCTGGCGCCAAAAAGGCGTGCACCGACAACAACCCCTGCACCCTTGATGTGTGCGACCCCAAGACCGCGCTGTGCCAGTTCGTGCCGATGGCCGATGGCGCAACCTGCAGCGACAACAACGCATGCACCGAGAGCGACGCTTGTACCAAAGGCACCTGCGGCGGCACTGCCAAGAACTGCAACGACGGCAACGTGTGTACCGACGACAAGTGCAGCAACGGCGTGTGCCAGCCCTTGCCTGCGGTCGGCAGCCCGCCGTGCGACGATGGCAACATCTGCTCGGTGTTCGACGCTTGCGCCAGCGGCACCTGCAAGGGCAAGGCCAAGTGCGACGACGGCGCCGTGTGCACCGACGACCAGTGCGAATCGGGCACCGGCAAGTGCAGCAGCGTCGCCAAGGTCTGCGACGACGGCAACCCGTGCACGACGGACGCCTGCGACCCGGCGCTCGGCGGCTGCAATGCCGTGCCATCCAAAGACGGGCCGCTTGGCGACATGCTGTGCGACTACGAAGACAGCTGCGCGCAGGGCTTCGAAGGCTGCAAGGGCGGCAGCAAGGCCTGCGTGTTTGGCACGCCCAAACTGAACAGCGAGGGTACTGCCTGCGGCGCCAACACCGGCACCTGCAAGGCGGGCGTGTGCAGCTGCGGCACCGGCAAAGTGATGGCGACGGGCGTGTGCACCAGTTGCCCGGCCTTTCCGGCCGGCAAGACCATCTATGTCAGCGGCAGCCTGGCGGTCGGCACCGACAACCTGTGCTGCGGCCGCACCAAGAACGCCAGCACGCTCGGCGGCTACTGCAACACCGTCGCGCAGGCGCTGGCGGTGCTCGACGCGCAGACCGACAAGGTCGGCTGGAAGATCCTGGTCACCGGCGATGCGGCCAGCACGATGTCGCTCAAAGAGACCTACCCGATCGTGCTGCGTCACGGCGTGCAGCTGGCTCACATCTCGGGCACACCGTGCTTTCCCGGCAAGACCGGGCTGACGACGCTCACCGCCCAGGGCAGCGCGCTGCATTATGTGACCAGCCTTCGATTTGGCGGCTGTACCGGCGCATCGGCCAAGCCGTCGATCGGCGTCGATGTGCCGGCCGGGACACTGGTTCGCCTGCACGACGTCGAGGTCGTCGGCGCCGCAGTAGGTGCCCGCGTGCGCGGCACGCTGGAGCCGTATTTCGGCGGCGTCCACCTGGTCGGCGGCAGCATTGGGTTGCGGGTCGACGGCGGCAAGGTCATGTACGGCAGCAGCACCGGCTACGAGGTCTGGCTCGACGGCAACGACATCGGCATGTTATGCCGGACCGACAGCGGCACCGCCCAGAGCACCGCCGGCGCGTACTTTCGCGTCACCGGCAAGGGCTCGATCGGCATCTGGGCCAGCACCAACTGCGTGTTCACGCCGACCACCAGTTCGTACTTCGGCATCAGTTCGACGTCCACAGGAACAGCGTGTGGCAACAAGGTCCTGACCGAAGGCCTGCGCGCCGACAGCAACGCGGTGGTGACGCTGTCGGGTCTGGTCGCCGGCTGCACGCTCGGCGACACCATTGCGTTACGCAACAACCCGGCGTACTCGGTCAACAACCCACAGGTCAGCCTGTCGAGCAGCCACATCCGCAACGCCGGCTGCGCGGGCGTCTACGTCGAAGCGGGCAAGCTGAGCGGCAACACCAACATCATCCGCAACAGCCACTGGGGTCTGGTGTATCGGTCGGCGTTGGCCTCAGGCGCGGCGCCGGTGACGCTCAACGGAGTCGCGAGCGCCACCACCAAGCACAACAAATTCTACTGCAATAGCAAAGCCGAACCCGGCAATTGCTGCACGCCCGAGAACTGCCCCGACGGCTACCAGGTCTGGAACAACTCCGGTCAAAAGCTGGACCTGAACTACAACGAGTGGGTCGATGCGCCGATCGTGCAGCACAACTGCGATGCCAACCTGCAAAGTTGCACGTGCGTGGCGGCGACGACCTGCCCGGACACGCCACCCGATGGGGCCAAGGTGGTCAACAGCCCGTATGCCCAGGGCACGCCGTCGGCGAGCACGGATGGGTACTCGTTGATGGTGAGCAAGCCGGTTTGTAAGTAGGCAGCAGGATTGCAACGCTGGGATCCGACCAGAATCGAGCTTTGCTGGCACCGCTGTCAGACCGTGAATCGCTGCCACGCCAGCCCTGCAATGTGGGCAAAGTCGCCGTCGCTTGTCAGCAGCGTGGCGCCAGTCTGCCAGCATTGGGCGGCAATCCAAATGTCATTGCTGGCGATTGGCCGCCCGATGCGGCGCAAGTCTGCCGCAATGCGGGCGAAGTGAACGGCGGTGTCCCAGTCGACGCCAACCAGGGCGCACAGCGGATGGTCGAGCAACGCCTGCAGTTCCGCGACATTGGCGTCGTAGCGCGGGCCATTGCGAAAGCCGTGCAGCAATTCGCCAACGACGATGGTCGACAGGCATAGCGCGGTCGCCGCGCGAATCTGGCCGGTGACCTGTGGATGGCCGCGCTTCATGGCGGTGTAGGCGTTGGTGTCGAGCAGCAACCTCATCGCCAAAGCTCCGGGTCGACGGTCGAAAAGTCCGCGACGGCCTGCGCAACGGCGCTGGCTTCTTGCTCGCTCCACGTCCCAAACCAGGGGTCCAAGGAGTGGCCGATGGTCTGGCTGGCGACTGGCTTGGAAGCAAGGCCAGCGCCCCGCCGCAACAGGTCGAGCGCCGCCTGACTCAGCGACATGCCGGTAGAGTCGGCGTGTCGGCGCAGGAGGTCCGCCAGTTCATCGTCCACTCCGCGCACGGTCAATTGAGGTATGGCCATCGACCGCCTCACCATGAGGCAGAATCTGCCTCGCGACGAATCCGAGCAAGCGGCGCGGCACGCGTCCATTGCGCAAGTGCGCCAGATTGGACCTGTTCTTAGCTGGGCCTGACCCCGGGGCCTGTCCGCGCCATGCGGCCGATCCTGGGGCTGGCGATCCCGCAGCGGCATTTGAGGGTATTGACGTATTGGTCTTCGCGAGCGGAATCAGGCGCCCGCAAGGTCAGGCGGAAGCCCTATGACGACGGAGGCGCACTCGCGGTGTGCCGCAAGGAGGAATGGGGCCGACAACGGTGCATGGTGGGGTCGCTGAGTCGTGCGCCCCCATCGACGCGGGAGCCGTAGTCGGCGTTGTTTTGGACACAAGCTCTCAATCCGTCGGCGCGACGGCATCCACCCACGGCCAGCCGAGCGCGCCAGCGTGGACCCTGACCGTGTAGCGCGTGCCGACCGGGGTAATCGGCAGGTGTTCGACATCGATCCCAATGGGCGTGGCGGTGTCAGGCGCGGCGCCCGCCAGGCGAATCACCGGATAGCCCCTTGATTTTACAGACCTTGTCCAGGCATCGACCAACCGCATCTCGACCTGCTGCCCCAGGCCGTCGTCTAGCGCAATGTTGACGACGCTGGCTCCGCCGCTGGCCCAGAAAAAAGCGGCCGGACCGCCGGCGAACACGACGAACTTGGCGGCGGCAAAGCGCCGCGCGGATCGGCCAAGCCAACTCCCCGCGCCGACGACGCCAAGGGCCGTCAACAGCGGCGCGATCCACGCGGCGCGGACCCAGATCGTCGTTGCGTTGGCCATCCCCGGCAGGAGATCCAGCGAAAACCACAATGTTGCCACGCTACCGCTGACCAGCATGGCCCACACCAGGGCATCGACGACGGCGTGCCGCTTGGCGGCCCCGGCCTTGTGCGGCCGAGATTGCGCAGTGCCGACGCGCGCCAGGCTCTCCGCGATTTGCCGCAGCGGCCGCAGGCGCTGTTGCGGGTCGCCTTCGATCTCAGCCACCGTGTCGCTTTTGCCCAGGTCCACTTCGATCCAGAGCCGGCCGTTGCGGCAGTGCACCTCGCTCACCCGCTGGTCGGCTGCAACGGACTCCATTGCTTTGGCGAGCATTCGCGCAGCTTCGGGCACCCTGCCAAGGGCCTCGGCAACGCGTGGATCGTCGGCAACGATGTAGACTTTTTCGTCGAACTCACTGATGCCGATCTGGTCCTCGAACGCCCAGCCGCGAGCTTTGGCGTAGCGGTCCAGCGGCCACTCGGTCACCAGGCTGAACTCGAAGTCGGCCGGTGCGTCCACCCCCAAGCGATAGCAACTGGCTTGCCACAGAAAGCGGTCCACTTTGCGAAACCAGGGCGCTTGTTGGGTGCCGCGGCGCGCCCCGCTCCACACGGGCCCCAGACGGTTGTACAGCACGCCAATTGCCGTCAACAGGCCAGCCGCCAGCAACATGGCCAAAAAGATCTGCACTTGCCAGCTCCTCGTTGATGCCGCGGGCGCATCCTGCTTGGCGCGCTGGTGGCGGTCAAGGAGGTGGCGGAGGTATGATCAAGTCCACGCCGCCGGGCTCCGCGTTGTGCAGGCCGCGGTCGAGGCGGTAGCAGACGGCTTGGCCTGCGACGGCGGTAACAACTGCAGCGAGATCGACACCTACAAGTCAGGCAGCTGCGGCGCCGATAACGGCGACTGCGACGCCAAGGGCTTCGGGCAGGTGCTGGTGAGGTAGCGGTGCGCGACGCTCAAAGTCCAGACGCCTTGCGCTTTGACGTGGCCATGGCGGAGCAGTTGCTGGGCCAGGTCGTGCTGCTGGGCGAGACGTACGTCGACCGCGCGGGCAAGCTGCTCGGTCACGCGCAGTACTGGGGCACGGTGCGCTCGCTCGACCCCGAGCAAGGGATTTGTGTGCAGTTGGGCGGTGTTCACGCTGGCAGCGAGCGCTGGTACCCGCCTGATACCGCGGTGTTCAGCGCAGCTTCGCCGGGCGAGTATCGGCTGCGCAGTACGGGCGAAGTGGTGGTCGATCCGGCTTACGTTGGCCAGTGGACCGTGTATGGCCGGGGCGAGCCGTAGCCGGTGGAGCACTTCGCGCCTAATCTGCCGCAGCGGTGCGGTCCTGCCCCTCGCGCCCCCGCGCACGCACCACGACCAGCGCCGCAATCGGAAAGATCAGCCACGCCCCGTTGGCTGGCATGAGCGCCACTGCGCCCAACGCCACCGCGGCCAGGAACCACCCGAACGCCGCCGTCGGCATGCCGCCCCGCTGTTCGAGGCTGCGCACCGACAGGCCCAGCGCCACCAACAGGCCGGCGGCGACCAGGAACCACAGCGCTGCGGCCCCGACACTCTGGTCAGCAATGGGCCAACCGCCAGGCTGAGCGACGGCGCGCAGAGCGTCCCAGTACACGGCGAGGCCGACGACGGCCTTGAAGCAGCCCAGGCCCAACAACAAGTTGCCAATGCCAATGTTCATGCGGACCTCCAACACATGGGTGCCAAGCCGCCAGCGCCTCAACGCGCAATGGCACTCAGACCGTGAAACGCTGCCCCTGCAGCCCGGGGATGCGCGCGCAGGCCCGGCCAATGGCTAAGGGTCCAACTCGTCTTCGTAAAAGTCCATGGGCGCCGCGGCGCGCCAGCGCTGCACAGCGGCAAGTTCTACCCACACGCCACCCTCGCGCACTGCGCAGGCAAACAGCGGCAGCGCCTGGGTGGGGTCGCACCGGCTTTTGCCGCTGGCGCAGTCATAGTCCAAGCCATTCCCGCTCGCCGCAGCCTGGCGGCAGGCTGGCGCACGTCTCGCGGGAGCGACGTGCCATGTCGCTTTGCGACGGAGTTGCCGACTGGCGACGTTTTGGCTTGACCCCGAGTCTGCTAGGATTGCGCCACGCGACTGAGGCTAACCACATGTCCGACAAGCATTTTAGAATCCTACACACCGCCGACTGGCACATCGGCAAGACCCTGCTCGGCCTGCCCCTGCTGGACGACCAGCGCCATGTGCTGCAACAGCTACTTGCCCACATCGAGGCCCATCGACCCAACGTCGTTGTCATCGCTGGCGACATCTACGACCGATCGGTGCCCGCGGCCGACGCGGTGCAGCTGCTCGATGAAACGCTGACGGCCATCGTGCAGCGCCTGCAGACGCCAGTCGTGCTCATCGCCGGCAACCACGACGGGCCTGAGCGGCTGGGGTTTGGCGCAGCGCTGCTCGGCGGTTGCGGCCTGACCGTGCGCGGTCCGGTGGACCTGCGCGCAGCGCCCGTACGGCTGGACGCCGGCGGCTGGTGGGTGTCGCTGTGCCCGATGCCCTACGCCGAGCCGACGACCGTGCGCGCACAAGCCGGCGTAGGCGAGGCGGATCCGGCCGCGGGCGGGGCCACTGTGCGCGACCACGCGGCTGCGCTGGCCCTGCAGGCGCGCCATCTGCTGGACCAGGTGCCACCCGGCGACCGCACGGTGGCCATCGCCCACGGTTTCGTGCAAGGCGGCCGGGTCGCCAACAATAGTGGCGACGAATACAGCGAGTCCGAGCGACCGCTGGCAGTCGGTGGCACGGCCGTCATCGATCCGCAGGCTTTCGAAGGGTTTGACTACGCCGCCCTCGGCCACTTGCACCAGCCACAGTGGGTGGCTGGCAGTCGGCGCATCCGCTACAGCGGCTCGCTGCTGCAATACTCGTTTGCCGAAGCGGATCAGCCGCGCTCGGCCTCGCTGGTGGCACTGAGTAGCGACGGCAGTGTCGACGTGACGGAATTGTCGATGGTGCCCGTGCGCCCCCTGCGCAAGATCGAAGGGTTGTTGGCCGATCTGGTGGAACAAGGCAAGCGCGACCCCCACCGCGACGACCTGGTGTGGGCGACGCTGACCGACGCCGGGGTGCTGCTGGATCCGATGGGACAGTTGCGGCAAGGCTACCCCAACGCGCTGCACATCGCCCGGCCCCAGCTGGAGGGCGGCAGCGGCGAGTTGCTGCGCGGCGACCACCGCCAGCGACAGCCGATCGACGTCCTGGGCGACTTCTGGGTGGCGGTGCACGGCGTGCCTTTGCCCGATCCGGCGCGGGTCGTAGCCGCGCCGCTGGTGGACAAGCTGATTGCCGACGCTCGAGGTGCCCGATGAGACCCTTACGCATGACCATCCAAGCCTTTGGCCCGTTTGCCGGGGTCGAGCGCATTGACTTCACAAACTTGCCGCAGCGAGCGCCGTTCACCATCAGTGGGCCGACCGGCGCCGGCAAGACCGCCATCCTCGACGCCATGTGCGTGGCGTTGTTCGGCAAAACCTCAGGTGGCGAGCGCCAGGCCGCCGAGATGCGCAGCCAGCACGCCGCCAAAGACGTGCCCACCGAAGTGACGCTGGAGTTCGCTCTGGGCCAAACCGTGTGGAAGGTGGTTCGGCGCCCACCGACGGCCGAAGTCTCGCAGTCGGCGCGGCTGTCGCGGCAGCTTGGGCCCGAAGGTTGGCAGGACGACGCCCAGCGCCTCGGCGACGTCAACGACAAGGTCGGTAAGCTGCTCGGCTTTAGCGTCGAGCAGTTTCGGCAGGTGGTGGTGCTGCCGCAGGGCGCGTTTCGGCAGCTGCTGTCCGCGGGCAGTAAGGATCGCGAAGACATCCTTAAGCAGCTGTTTGCGACCCAGCTGTACGAGAGCATTCAACTCGAGCTCAAGGGCCGCGAGAGCGCGCTCGGCAAGCAAGCGGAGCTGCTCAACGAGCGCAGAAAGACGCTGCTGGGTCAGTTTGACGCCAAAGACGTGGCGGAGCTGGACGCACAGGTAGTGCGCGTAGATGCCGGACTGCTGGTGGCGAACGCCGACGCGGCCGACGCAATTGCGACCCGCAGCGCGGCACAGGCAGCCTTGCAGGCGGGCGAGGCGGACGCGCAGCGCCTGCAGGAGGCGGCCAGCGCGGCGCAGCAGTTGGCGGCCCACGAGCAGACGCGACCGCAACAGCAGCTGCGTGAGGGCAACATTGCGGCAGCGCTGCGCGCACAGCAGGTGGTTGCGGCCGATCAGCTGGCGCAAAGGGCGGCGCAGCAGGCCGACAATGCCGGGAACTCGGCGCAAAAGGCCAAGGCGGCCTACGCTGTCGCCCTGCCAAAACTGGCCGCGGCACAAGCAGAGCTGCAAAATCAGCGCGACAACGCCCCGCAGCGCGACGCTTTGACGGCGCAGGCCAAGACACTGGAAGGGATGCGCGACAAGGTCGGCGCGCTCGACCTGGCCCGGGTCGCTGCCGCAGCCGCGCAGCAGGCCCTGGAAACCGCGACAAAGGCCCGACAGGACAACGCCAGCGCCGCGCTTGACCTGCAAGACCAGTTGCCCAAGTTGCAGGCGAGCGTCGACACGTTGCGAGGCCTTGCTGCCACGGCCGCGGGCCTGCAGGCCCACGTCGCCAAGCTAGAACGCGTGCGCCGGCTGGCCGCTGCGGTTGGCAGCGAACAAGCCAAGCATGCAAGCTTGCACGGCCAGCACACAGAAGCCGCGGCAGCGCTGACCCAGGCTGGGCAGGCTGCTGGGGCGCTGCTCAGCCTGTATGACCAGTGCCATCAGGCGTGGGTCACCGGCCAGGCGGCGCGACTGGCGGCGACCTTGCAAGCGGGCGAGCCGTGCGCGGTGTGTGGCAGCCGCGATCATCCGCAGCCGGCAGTCAGCGGTGGCGCCCTGCCGAGCGACGCGCAATTGGAAGAAGCCAAGGGCAAATACGAGCGAGCGCGCAGCCTGGCCAGCGACTGTGAGGTCAAAGCGCAGCGCCTCGCGGCGCAGGTCGATGCCGCAGCGGCAGCGGTCGACGCAGCCAGCCAGGCGCTGGCCGAAGAGTCGCTGGACCCAGCGCTCGCCGACGACGCCGCACTGCAGGCTGCCCGCCGAGCCGTGCAGCAGGCCGAGACCGCCGCCGCAAAGGTGGCCGCTGCCGTCGAGCGGGTAACCGCGGCGGAAACAGCGCTACACGGGCTTGGCCAAGCGGCGCCCGGCCTGGAAGCGGCAGTCACCGCAGCGACGGCGGCGGCAGCGACCGCGGTCGAGCGCGTGGCCAGCTTGCTCACCGACGTGCCCGAAGCGCTGCGCAGTCCGGCAGCGCTGGAGCAGGCCATCACCAGCAAGACCACTGCGGCGGCCCAGCTGCAAGCGGCGCTGGACACGGCGCAGCAAGCTGCGACGGCAGCCGGCGAAGCCAGCGCCGGACTGCTGGCCCGCCAGCAAGCAGCGGAGGTGGCGGCCAAGGATGCCAGCGCTGAGTCGAACCGCTGCGCCAACGAGCTGGCTTTGACGCTGGGCGCGCACGGTTTTGCGAGCCATGCGCAGTGGCAAGCAGCGCGGCTCTCCGTGGAAACGCTGGCGCAACAGCAACAACTGGCGCAGGTATGGCGCGACGCGGCGACCAGCCTCGCGGCGATGGCGGCACAAGCCGCGGAGCGCGCAGCGGGCATCGTGGCACCCGACCTGCCCATGCTGACCCAGGTCGTCGCCACCGCCAAAACCGCGGACAGCGCCGCGCAGCAACAGTTGGCCCGGTTGCAAACGCAGCGGGGTCAGCTGCAGCAGACCGCCCAGGCACTGGCCGATCTGGCGGTGCAAGCGGGGGATCTCGAGGCGCGGCACCTGGTCGTCAAGGAACTGGCGGCAACTTGCAATGGCAACAACCCCAAGAACCTGGCGTTGCAGCGCTTTGTGCTGGCCGGGTTGCTGGACGATGTGTTGTGCGCTGCCAACGTGCGGCTGTCGACCATGACCCGCGGACGCTATGCCCTGCAGCGGGTTGGCGCGCTGGCTGACCGGCGCAGGGTCGGCGGGCTGGACCTGGAAGTCGCGGACAGCTACACCGGTCAGCAGCGCGCAGCGACCACCTTGTCCGGTGGCGAGGGTTTCATGGCTGCTCTGGCACTGGCGCTCGGCTTGTCTGACGTGGTGCAGGGGTATAGCGGAGGCATTCGGCTGGATGCGCTGTTCATCGACGAGGGCTTTGGCACGCTCGATCCGGAGGCGCTCGACCTGGCCATCAGCGCCCTGATGGCGCTCAGCCAAACCAAGGATGCCGGCGGGCGAATGGTCGGCGTGATTTCGCACGTACCGGAACTTAAGGCGCGGCTGGCCCGCGGCATCGACGTCGTGGTCGGCGCGGACGGCAAGGGCAGCAGCATCTGCCAGCCCAGGCCTTCGTGAGCCGCGTTGGGCCTGCTTGCGCCCCCCGTCACGGGCCGTTGCACGCGACACGAAACGAACCATCGAGCGCTAGCGGCAACACCAATGTCAGCAGGTGCTCTGCGGCGGCCAGCGGGCACAGCTTGGCGGCGAGGGTCACGGCTTTGGCGTGCGACGGTGCGTATTCCGCATTGAAAACAGCCTTGTTCGCGGCGACAAAGGGCGCCCACTGGCTGCACTCGTCGTACTGGTGGCACTCTTCGTTGAGCGCGAAGTCGAACGCCCCGACCAGCAGCGCAGCCTGGTCGCCGTCATTCTTCAAGCCAATGCCAAGGTTCAGACCGTGGGCCGTCTCGGCCAGCCACAGGTTGAAGGCCAACTGGTCGTCAGGTGTCAGCGCAAACCCGGTCTGGTGGGCGTAGCCATCGACGTTGTCGGGCTCAACGGCGTCACAGCCTTTGGTTTTGGCGAGCTGCATGCGCTGCAACAGGACCGAGCGCACGGAAGCGGCGCGGATGTCCAGCCAGCGCTCGCCGGCCCAATCGTGCAGCGGCTTGCCGAGCGTGGCCTTGGCAAACCGGGCGAAGTCAGGCCGCCAATTGGCTGCGGTGCCGGCAGAGAAGTAGCAAATGACCTTGCGGCCCTTGGCATGCAGGCTGGCCACGACGGCGGTCGGGCTGTCGAACAGGTCAATGTCATAGACTGTGGCCACAACCGACGTGTCTACTTGCCCCTGCAACTGCCAGGCCCAGGTGCTGGCCGGATCGGGCTGGTACCACAGGGCGGCTGCATCTGCTGTGCTCGCCGGCTGCCCGTCGGTCTGTGCTCCTGCGGTCGCGGCATCGTGGGTCTCGGTGACTGCAGCGCCGGGGTCGGTCGGCTCGACAGCCTCGTCGTGCTCGGCGTCTGCCAGCGTCTGACTCGAACCGGCATCGTGGGCAACAGGGGCTGCGGCGCCCGCGGGCTGCGCTGGGGCGCGGCAGCCTGAGGCTGCGGCCAAAGCGGCGCACAGCAACCAGGCGGCGCACGCACGCAAGCGCGCTACCACGCCGGGTCCGCGGATGCGTTACCGCCAGCGCGACCGCAAAACAGAGGGCCAACGAGCTCAGGCGCCAAGGATCGATCCAAACAGCACCGTCGATTGGCGGGTTTGCTTCTTTTGGCGCTTGAGCGCGTACAATTCGTCGTCGGCGCGCTGCATCAACTCGCCGATCGTTGCCGAGTCCGCCGCGTCGATGTAGGTGGCGCCGATGCTGACCGCCAGCCGAAACGGCAGTCCGCTTTGCTGGTTGAAGGTATCGAGGTTGCCGCGCAAGCGCCGCGTAAAGCTATCGGCATCTTTGGCCGCGGCACCGACGGCGAGCACCGTGAATTCGTCGCCGCCCAGCCGCGCCAAAATGTCGGTTTCGCGGCAAGACTGCTTCAACAACGCGGCGACTTTTGGATTGCGAGGTCGCCCTGGGCGTGGCCGTGGTTGTCGTTGATGGCCTTGAGGCCGTCAATGTCGCCGAAAAACAGCAGCAACCCGCACTTGTTGCGGCGGGCGAGCTTGCGCTGCTCGTCGACCAGGAGCTTGAAGCCGCGCCGGTTGTGTAGCCCCGTCAGGTCGTCGGTCATCGACAGGTTGCGCAGCTGCTCCTGCATGGCCTCGCGCTCCGCCATTTGGTGGTGCAGGTCGAGGTTGGTGGCCTCCAGTGCCCGGGCTTGCTGGTACTGAAGGCGATGGTGCACGCTGAACACGCGAGTCAGGATCGCCGTAAACACCATGGTCGCCGACATGAAAAAGTAGGCGCTGATGAGCCGAGGTCCGTGTGTCGTGGCTTGTTGCCACACAGCGATCGTGTACATCGCCAGCATCGCCGCACCGCTGCCCAAGTTGTGGGCGAGCGAAAAGCTGTTGACGGTGAACATCGCCAAGATGCACAAAGTCAAGCCTTGGTGGTAGTCCCCGGCCGACTGGTCCGTCGCGCCAATCATAGACGCTATGCCCGCAGCCGCGACCAGCACGGTCAGGTCGCCCAGCCACGCCGACCAGCGCTGCAAGGTGGGGCGCATGCAGACAGCGGCGATGAGCGCCAGAAAAGCGGCAATGGCGGCGCGCCACCCCAAAAACCGGGCCGCTTGCTGCGGATAAACCACCCAGTCCAGGCCGTTGAAGGCCACGTACAACACCGAACCGGCGGCGGCCACGGTGCGCAACCGCTGCGCGATGGCGGCCTCAATAACGGCGTTGTATGCGTGCACCAGGCAAGTTCGCTTGCCCACGGCGCAGCGCAGGCATGGTCCGAGAGGCTAGGGTCGCGGCCGCCCGGTGTCAAACGCGACGCAGGTCCAAACGTGCCCAAACGGCAAGCTGATCTATACAGGATCGCGATGACCGAGGTCATCTGCGATCGCTGTTCTTGCTTGCTCAGTGGGTCGCAAACTCGCGGCTTTGCAAGCCGACTCGTCGCTCCTTCCTTGCGGCAGGTTTGATCTCACCTCAAGGCGATTCTGCATAGTATTTTCAGGTCATTGCCACCACTGGCGGCGGCCGAACTAGTAGGCGAAACCCGAAGTTCGAGTTGGGATGGCGTTTGATTTTGTGGTGGAAATCCGCTGTATGCTTCGCCTACTAGCAGCTTGTTTCGTCAAGGGGGCTCACCGCCCCCTCGCGCGCGTCGGCGCGCTCACCCCTACCTGCGGCCGCAGTGGCGGCCGCGGGCACTTCGCCCTTGTCGCGCGGCGGAACCCGCCGCGAACTTCGGGCCGCAAGCACTAGGGCTTGGCCGCGCACTTGCCGGCCGCGCACGCGCCTTTGCCGTCCAGACACGCTGCGCCATCGGGCATTGCAGCAAACTTGCAGCCACTGGCAGGATCGCATGTGTCGGCCGTGCACTGGTTGCCGTCCGCGCAGAGGGGCGGCAGCATCAGGCACTTACCCAAGGTTGGCACGCAGGTGTTCTTGAGGCACGGCTTGTTGCTGGTCGCGTCGCACTTGATCGCGACCTTGGCGTCGACGGCGCAAAATCCCTTTGTGGTATCGCATACCAGGGGTCCGGTGCACGGGTGACCGTACTTTGCACAGTCGGTGTCGGACTTGCAGCCACACAGCAGCGCCGTTGGGTCGGTGACGCACTTGCCTTGCGCGCAAGCACTGGAGCCGGTGCAGGCATCGCCGTCATCGCAAGACACGGTCAGCGGCTCGCTGTCGGGGGGGATGAGCACATACGCCGAGCAATTGAGGTCATTAGGTGGACAGCTTTTGCCGATGAACTCGGCGAACACCGGCTCACACTTCGCTGTCTTCTTGTTGCACAGTGTCTTTAAAGGGTGTATGCAAAAACTTGACCAGCAACCAATCCGTGCGAGAACCCCGTCTGGGCGAGGAGGCGGTCATGGTTCTGGGAGAGCAGGTGCGGCAGAGGGTCGTCGGGTTGCTGAGAGATGGCGTTGATATTAAATC
>SXGU01030246.1_pt1 | contig 71944 bp, 66 predicted proteins | sample 3174531 | NCBI WGS metagenome assembly SXGU01 (sample SAMN11356863, study PRJNA531348) | freshwater metagenome | isolation source: freshwater sample F1-140 | place: China: Fuxian Lake, Yuxi | collected 2017-12-25 | reverse complement strand
GTTGGGGTTGATGCGTGACACCGAAGAACGAGTGCTTCTGCTAACCTTGGCAAATAGTGAGTCCGGTGCCGATGGCGGGATTTTTACTTGTCGTGATGGGCCGATAGAGCTGTGGGGAAAACGGGAAGGAGAAGAGGGGCAGCTATTTGAGGCCAACCTGCGCCGATATTTATCGGTGTTATCCCAATTGCGGGACCTGAAGGCAGTTGTATCAGGATATATTGACCGGCCAGGTTCCAACCTTGTTGTAAGGATGTTGGAAGTTGCGATGGCGGATGAACAACAGATAGCGGAGATAAAGAACCATCATCCCTTGGACGGGATCAGCGATCATTGGATCATGGGTGAGATGATCAAACCATCCCAACGTTCTGCTGTGTTTACCCTAAAGAGCAAGGCCGAATTGGATTACACGGGCGACCTTGCGATCCATTTTTTTTACCTGAATGTTGGTGAGTACGAAAATGCCCCCCAAATAGCGCGGGTAGAGATTCCCGCATGGGTGGCCAAAGACAGCCAGGCTGTTGAGTTTTTGCATTCTGTTTTGGTCAACCAGTGCAGGATGCTGGGCGCGAAACCGTTTCCGTATGTTCTGCACCGCGCCCACGAAACAGCGGTGGTAAATTTCGAGGAAAAAAAACACATTGAGGAAATCTTCCAAATGGAAATGATCAACCAGGACCACGGCCAAACCATCGCTGTGCGGTCTAACAAGCAAACAGCAAAAGACGGGTCACGCCGTGCCCGGTATGGGGCATAGGAGCAAGTGAAAATGGAAGCTATTGAGATCGGAAAACTACTTAGGGCAGGGACCGCGGGCTTCGTGGTTGGATGTTCGGTATCGCAATTTAACGAACCGATGTTTGGATCGTTGGTGCGGGCACCGGTTTATGACGGGTACGATGTATATGGGGTGATCCAGGATATCCACATCGATGATGACGGATTGGTGCGCCAATTGGTTACTTCTGCCGGCCAGATCAGTGAGGAAGTACTGAGAGACAATCGGGAACGAAGGATCGTGCCGGTAGAGATGACGGTGGTTTCGGTGGGGTACCGAAGGTTGGGCCAGATATGCCATTCCCTTCCACCCCAACCTCCGCTTAGTTTGGATAGGATCTTCCAATGTTCCGACGAGGAAACCAACGAGTTTACAAATTATGGCAATTATGGCTATTTGCGCCATATCTTGCGCGGCCAAAACACCCCTATTGGGGAACTGGTGGCGGCCCATTTGCGGCTGGCGGCAATTGCCCATGGCAGCCAGGCAGAAGCATGGATGGGGGAAGCGATCAGGCAATTGATCAATGAGCTGAGGGACGATTACCAAGCCTTGATGGATGTTTTGAATTCCATCTCAGAGGTTTTACCCTCCTTGAATAATGGACAGGAGGAGTGATGAGCAAACCAGATCCGATCGGTTATATCATTGGTGGCAGCCTGCGAGATTCTTTTTCAGCGCGGTTGGTGGTTGAGCCCAGCAAGGTGCAGGAGGGTAGCTTTGTTGTAACCGACAGCGGTACCTATCGGTTTTACGGCCTGGTAACAGATATCCGGTTGGGTTCAACGGATCCGCGCTTTGCGGACGAGCAAACCGAGCGGAAATTTCCACCGATCATCTCCAGGGCGCTTCAGGGCCAAACATTATTCACCAATCTCGAGATCTTGCCTCAACTGATGTTGGAACGCGGCCCGGACCCATTGAGCCCGGAGTATGATGCTTGGCGAAAAGAACACAGTGCGGAGAAAGAACCGCGTTTGCTGCCCGTGAAGACCGTCCCCATGCATCATTCTTCCGTAGCACTGGCAGATGGCTCGGATATCGCGACCATTTTTGGGTCGCCGCAGGATGTCGGCAACTTCGAGATCGGCAGCACCCGCGAGCAAGGCCACCCCATCTGCATTAACCTGGACCGATTCGTACAACGGTCATCGGGGGTTTTTGGCGCAACCGGCACTGGCAAATCCTTCCTTACCCGATTGGTGTTGGCGGGTTTGATGCAATACAACAAAGCAAGTGTGTTTGTGTTGGATATGCACAATGAATATGGCTACGATGATATCGCCTCAGACACAAAAAAACAGGTCATTGGGCTTAAAACAAAATTTAAAAGCAGGGTCAAGGTTGTGGGGTTGGGTGCAGGCGCGTTCATCCGGCAGAAACAACGCCCCGATTTTGATCTTGAAGTAGCGATGAAGGATATCTCGATCGGCGACATTGAAATGTTGTCGCGGACCCTTAACCTGCGAGAAACCGCCCCCACCGTACTAAGCGCTCTGGAAAGCACTTTTGGTTCCCATTGGTTTGAAAGCCTGAAAAATATGAACCGGGACGAGATCGAAGTTGAGGACGAGAGAGGCAAAATAAAGAAAGTGCCGCACCCCGAAAGCGTGGCTGCGTGGGCTGGCCAAAACGGGGTCAATGTGATGGCAGCCGAAGGCCTCTTCGATAAAATGCGCCGTTTGTTCAATAAAAAGTACATCGTAGAAAAACCGGGGTCCGATGGTATCAAAGAGATCATAACCAACCTTCAAAATGGCAACCATGTCGTTTTGTCATTTGGTGATCACGAGACAGACCTGGATTATCTCTTGGTGGCTAACCTGATCACTCGTTTGATCAGGGAGGCATGGGAAAAGAGCACCAATGAGTTTAGGGCTCACGGCCAAAGCGAACCAAGACCATTGGTGATCGTGTTGGAAGAAGCACACAAACTGCTAAATCGCGAGATCGCAAACCAAACCAGCTTTGCTACCATCGCAAGGGAATTACGCAAGTATTATGTAACCTTGCTGGTCGTAGACCAACGCCCATCACAGATCTATGATGAAGTGATGAGCCAGCTTGGTACCCGCATCAGCGGTTGGCTTGGCGATGAAGATGATATTCACGCCGTACTATCCGGTTTGGCTGGCAGAGAAGCGATAAAGGGCATGCTTGCCCGCCTGCAACCCAAGGAAGAAGTATTACTGATGGGTTGGGGTGTTCCAATGCCATTGCCCATACGGTCGCGCAGGTACGACCAAGAATTTTGGGAGCAGTTGATGGGTTCGGAAAAAAAGGTAGCTTCTGAGCAAGACCTGATCAAGAAACTCGGTTTCTAATAGGAGTTGTGAAAAATGAACAACCAACAACTTGCCGCCATATTTAACCTGATCGCCGATCTGTTGGAGATAAAAGGTGAAGTGATCTATGTGATCTTGGCTTACCGCAAGGCGGCAGAAAGCTTGCAAAATTTGGGCAGGGAAGCAAGTGAGTATTGGAAAGAAGGTACCCTGCGAGAGATCCCCGGCGTAGGCAAGGCGATCGCGGACAAGATCGATGAGTTACTCACGACCGGGTCGCTGAGGTTTTTGGAAGACCTAAAAAAAGAAATTCCGGCCAGCCTCGCTGAGTGGAGGCAAATATCTGGTTTGGGACCAAAGAAAATAGCCCTGATATGGAAGAGCCTTGGGATCACCACGATGGAAGAATTGAAGCAGGCAGCGCAAGATGGCAAAGTTGCCGGCCTGCCGGGAATGGGTGAGAAATCGGCAAAACTGATCCTGGACGGCATGGAAAGTTTGTCTCGGCGGAGTGACAGGTTGCCCTTGTGGAAGGCCGCTCCGGTAGTTGAAGATTTGTGCAATATCCTCGGTAGCCTTCCCGGCGTGGCCACTGTATCGCCTGCGGGTTCTTATCGCAGAGGCAGGTCTACCGTAGGAGACCTGGATATCTTGGTGGCGTCGGAAAATCCATCGGTTGTGATGGATGCCTTTACATCGCTGGCAGGGGTATCGCGGGTATTGGGCAAGGGGGCCACAAAAAGCAGTGTGGAGTTTTCCAGCGGGGTGCGTGCCCAAGTTTGGGTACATCCGCCGGCCAAATTTGGAACTGCCTTGCAATATGCTACCGGGTCAAAAGAGCATAATGTGGCCATGCGCCAATTGGCATTGAGCAAGGGGTTTTCTTTGTCAGAACATTCTTTGATGGGACAAGACGGGACCGAGCACTTTTTTGCCACCGAGCAAGACCTGTACGCTGCTTTGGGTTTGCAATGGGTACCACCTGAGATGCGTGAAGACCTGGGCGAAATGGCGTTGGCGGCAGCGGGGAAATTACCACGTTTGGTAGAGTTGGCAGACATCCGCGCTGACCTGCAAAACCATTCCACATGGTCTGATGGTGAAATGAGTATTTTGGAAATGGCGCGTGCAGCGATGGCACGTGGGTTAAAGGTGATCGCGTTCACCGATCATTCCCAAAGCCTTGGTGTTACAGGCGGCCTTACCATAGAGCGGCACGCCGAGCAACAAAAGGAGATCGAGGCAGCCCAGCGTGAGGTGGGGGATGGCATCCGCATCTTGCACGCGGCGGAAGTGGAGATAAAAGCGGATGGCGAATTGGACTACCCCGATGATTTTTTGGCTACGCTGGACCTTGTTTTGGCAAGCCTGCACACCAGCCTGCGGCAGCCGAGAGACAAGGTTACCGCCCGCCTGATCAACGCGATCAACAATCCGAATGTAGATATCATTGGACATCCTACCGGGAGGAAGATACCGGACCGTGAAGGGGCGGATCTGGATATGGAGGCGGTGCTGCAAGCGGCCGCAAAAAGTGGCGTCGCGATGGAGATCAATGCCAGCCCTTACCGTTTGGATCTGGATGACAAATACGCCCGCCGCGCAAAGGAATTGGGAGTGAAGATCAGCATTAACACCGATTCGCATAGCGCCAAAGATATGGAAGCGATGTCTTTCGGTGTCGCGATCGCCAAAAGGGCTTGGCTAACACCACAAGATGTGATAAATACATGGAGTGACGAAAAATTGCTGGCGTGGTTAAAGGATAAAAAGAGCGCCAATTGATTTGGAATGAGTTTAGGGAGAAAATCCCCCGCGAGAGGTGAGTATGAGTAACTTGGAACGAAGAACAGAAGAAGAAAAAGTGAGGATGGAAGGCAGACTGCCACCCGGGCAAGCCCTGACACTGAAATTCCCGGTTCTGCATTATGGACCCGTTCCCGGTTTTAATGCTGCCACATGGACCATGAAAATGTATGGTGAGATTGAGCAACCGCTCAGTTTTTCATGGAATGAGTTCAACCAATTGCCAAAAACGAAACTCACCATGGATATTCATTGTGTAACAAGCTGGAGTAAATTTGATACCGAGTGGGAAGGGGTTTCTGTTACCGACCTGATCCATGCCGGACTGTTGAAATTAAAACCAACCGCCAAATACGTCATTCAGCATGCCGAGTTTGGCTATACTGCCAACCTGCCGCTGGATGTGGTTTTACAGCCCAGTTTCTTGTTGGCCACCCATTTCAACGGAAAACCATTGGACCCGGACCATGGCTACCCCTTGCGGGGTGTGGTTGGGTTTATTCCGGGACGAGAGAGCGATGAAACGCCGTATTTTTGGAAGGGGGCAAAATGGTTGCGGGCCTTGGAGTTTGTTGCCGAAGACCGTTTGGGCTTTTGGGAACAAGCCGGGTACCATAACCGGGCGGATGTATGGCGGGAAGAACGCTATCGATAAACGATTGGCTAATTTAAAAAGGTGGGCGCATAAGAGCCCACCTTTTTTGCCGCTTTAGCACCACTACCAGTTATGGCCTTTGCACAAGCTCCAATTGCAGGTCTACGGTCTCTGAACCTCGCAAGACAGTAAGGGTGATGGTATCACCAGGGGATTTGAACTCAACGAGGTACCCGATCAGGTCATCGTAAATTTTTACTTCGTTCCCATCAATCGCGATGATCAAATCACCGCCAGACAACAAGCCTGGCAGGCTCGTATCAGCTGAGGCTCCCTTTAGGCCGGCCAGGTCAGCGGGGCCGCCGGGCTGGACGTCGGTGACGTAGACACCGGTCATTTTTTGCAAGCCGAGTTGTTGGATGACATGCAGGCTCATCATTTCGCTGTTGAGGGTAGAAATTCCCATGTAGGGGTATTCAAACTTGCCAGACTGGATAATAGCCGGCACAACCCGCTTGGCAAGGTTGATAGGTAAGGCGAAACCGATCCCACTGTTGCTGGCCTCTCCTTGGGCTGTGCTGTTACCGGTCCGAATGCTTCGGTTGATGCCGATCACTTCGCCTGCCAGGTTCAGCAATGGGCCGCCAGAATTGCCGGGGTTGATGGCAGCGTCGGTTTGGATCATATCGGCAACGCTAAAATTGCCGCCTGATGTAGCTTCTCGGTTTGAATCTTGGGTACGGCCCAGCGCCGAGACGATGCCCAGTGTCATGGTCCCGCTAAGGCCGAATGGGTTGCCGATAGCCACAACCGATTGGCCGACCATCGCCGAACGAGAATCGCCAAGTGGCAAGGGGTGTAATTCGCTGGAAGGCGCGTCCACTTTGATGACCGCAATGTCAGAATCTTTATCTGCGCCAACCAGGGTTGCAGTGGTCTTATACCCTGAGTGAAAATCCACCTCAATCGCTGTTGCGCCATCGATGACATGCTCGTTGGTGACGATATGGCCATTCTGGTCGAAGACAAATCCTGTCCCTAATCCGCCCCCATTTTGCGAAATGATCTGGATTGATACGACGCCAGGGATGGTTTTTTGGTAAAGGCCAGCCAGGTTCTGCTCAAACGGGCTGGCGTTCACGATCTCGGGGATGGCTGGTTGTTGATAGGTTGATTCCTGGGGTTCTATTTGCTGTTCGATCTGGTTTTTTAGGGCAGATTCTAATTTGCCAAGCGCGGTTGGGTCTAAGAGATTGCAAGCAGCGCTGGTAATAAAAATAAACACAAAAAATATTGAAAGGATGGAATATCTTTTCATTTTTCTCCTTGGGATGTACGGGGCTTATTGGTCTCTAGCTTGTCGGATCAGGTCTTTTTGCTGGGGAGACAAATTTTTGGGGATGTTGATCTTTAACTGGATGAAAAGGTCGCCCTTGATGGAGGGATCTTTTAAGTGGGGCATGCCCCTTTTTTGTATCCGAAATTTTTGGTCTGCCTGTGTGCCAGCGGGGATGGTAAGTTTAACTTTGCCGGTCATAGTTTCAACCTCGGCATCACCCCCCAATATGGCGGTGAACACGTCCACCTCGGCAGTTGTAAATAGGTCGTCCCCATCACGGGTAAAGCGGGGGTCGTCTGCGACGCTGATCTTGAGGATCAAGTCTGTACCGTCCGGCGATGCTCCGGGTACGCGGATCTTGGTGCCGGTTTTGGTACCCGCGGGTATCTTCACCTCAATTTTTTTGGAAGTGGTTTCGAGGATGCGTGCGGACCCCTGGAAGGCTTCTGTTAGGCTAACCGTAATGGATTGCTCATAATTGGGTCGGCGCTGGAAACTGGACTGCCCGCGCATATTGCCGGCAGTGTTCATACCCCCCATGCCGCCAAAAAAAGCGCTGAAGAAATCTGAAAAGCCGCCTTGCCCGCCAAAGATGTCACCAATATCCACGGGTTGCCCGCCCTGTGAAGACCATTGGCTCCAATCGAAACCGCCAGGTTGCCCGCCACCGCGTTGATAATCGAAGTAGGCACTGCCTAACTGATCGTAGCGCTTTTTCTTTTCAGGGTCAGAAAGAACCTGATAGGCTTCATTGACTTCCTTGAATTTTTCCTCGGCTTGCTTGTCACCCTGATTCCGGTCTGGGTGAAATTTCATGGCTAATTTTTTAAATGCGGAACGAATCTCGTTAGCGGAGGCGCTTTTGTCTACACCAAGTGCTTTATAGTAATCCTTGTATTCCATATAATTGATTCTAAAGTTTTGTCATTTGAAGAGTCAAGGTTGAATTGTGAAGATTAATATTAATATTACAGAGCTTACCGGGTACCCCTTCGCAAAGGTGTTGAAAATATGAGGTCATTGTGTGTTTATTGTGGGTCTTCCGATTCCGTCCATCCGGATTACCTGGCAGGGGCCAGGGAAATGGGCAAGGTCTTGGCGCAACGGCAGATCGGGTTGGTTTATGGAGGGGGAAGGACAGGTTTGATGGGGGCAGTGGCCAATGGGGTTCTGGAGGCCGGAGGGGTGGTAAAGGGGGTGATCGTGGAATCAATGAATACATCTTCATTGGCTCACGACGGTCTGCAAACCTTGGAGGTAACCCAGACCATGCAACAGCGCAAGTGGCGGATGTTTGAACTATCGGATGCTTTTGTGGCATTGCCCGGTGGTTTTGGGACGTTTGACGAGTTATTTGAGACGATCACGTGGGCACAGATCGGGGTACATCAAAAACCGATCGGGTTGTTAAACATCCGAAATTACTTTTCTCACCTTTGGCAGATGGTCAAGTACGCTGAACAGGAAGGGTTTATTTTTCAGGAGCATACCCAGATGCTGAGCATATCTGACAAGCCGGTGGAATTATTAAACCTGCTTTTGCAACACCAACCCGATGAGTTGGCTGTAAAAAGGTGGATGCGACAATAAATCAACCAAAAACCGCTGGGGATTTTCCCAGCGGTTTTTGGTTGGATGAACAGAATTAAGCCCGGTAATAGTTATGAGGCTTGAATTGGATGATCTCATCTAGCCGAGCCATCACATCTGGATTGATCTTCTCGACGAACTCCAGCGATCTCATATTCTCTTCTACCTGAGATACACGGCTTGCGCCAGTAATGACCGTGCTAACGTTGGGATTCTTAAGGCACCATGCGATCGCCAACTGGGCAGTGGTACAACCAAGCCCGGCGGCCACTTCACCGATCTGCTTTACCTTCGCGATCTTGTCTTCGTCGGTCAGGCGGGGCAATAACCATTCGTAACCTTGCAGTGCGCCGCGGCTGTCTTTGGGGATACCATTATTGTATTTTCCAGTGAGCAAGCCGGAGGCAAGGGGAGACCAAATGGTGGAGCCGTACCCGTGATCGCGGAAAAGGCGGGCGTACTCATTTTCGAACCGTTCGCGGGCAAGCATATTGTATTCAGGTTGCTCCATCACCGGTTTGTGAAGATGGTGCTTTTCAGCGATCTCGATCGCGGCCATAATGTCCGCGGCTGGCCATTCGCTGGTGCCCCAATAAAAGGCTTTCCCTTGCTCAATGATATTGTGCATTGTCCAAACGGTCTCTTCAATAGGGGTGGTTGGGTCTGCCCGGTGGCAGAAGATCAGGTCGATGTATTCCATTTGGAACCGTTTAAGGGAGCCATCCATCGCTTCCATCAAGCGCTTGCGGTTCAGGGTGTTGCGTTCGTTGATGCCATCGTGCAGGCCCCAAAAGAACTTGGTGGATACTACATAACTGGAACGGCGCCAGCCAAGCTTTTTGAGTGCCTGGCCCATCACCTCTTCCGATTTTCCGCCCGCGTATACCTCAGCGTTATCAAAAAAGTTGACACCGGCATCGTAAGCGGCAGCCATACACTCGACGGCCAATTTGGTATCTACTTGAGTATGGAAGGTGACCCACGAACCTAATGAAAGCTCGCTAACCCGCAAGCCGGTTTTTCCCAAATGACGATAATTCATATTTTTTCTCCTTGATTTTTTAATGCTCAGAAAACTCTTCCACCTGGTAGGTAAATACCTGCAGTAGCTTTGTTTTCCAATGGTCTGCGCTTGCGCCCATTTTTTGGCAAAGGCGGGCCAGAAAATCTTCTTTATTGGGCAACTGCTGCCAAACCTGCGGCAGGAAGGTGGCTCGCCGGTTGCCATCCTGTAGGATCACACCGTCTATGTGTGGGCGCAGCAATGTGGGCAATTGATCGGGTGTGTCATATTCTAACAAAGCGGGCTCCGTTAGCACAGAAATCTCTATTTTGACCTGCCCGAGTTCCTGCTTGGAGAGCGGTTGGAACCTTGAATCGTCCAATGCAGCCTGGATGGCCCGAAGTTGCACGTCCTGGTATAAAGGTTGGTATGCTTCCAACGACCCAATACAGCCTCTAAGGTTGCCGTGAATGGTGAGGGTTACAAAACAAGCCCTCTCCGTTTTTAGGTTTTCTGATAAGGTTTTTGGATCGGCCAGTTTAACATTATTACTGAGCACAGCGTTCGAGATCGAACTTCGGGCAAGTTCCAAAAGGGCTTTTCGTTCCTGTTGGTTATAGACACCTGGGCCCATATTCTGAATATCTCCTACTTGGTTGATAAAGAATAATATTCTCGGTTGAAATAAATGAGGGGTTGATGGTCTCCATCCACATCCCGCACGCCTGTAACTTCGCCAATAAAGATGGTGTGGGTTCCAGAACCGAGTGTGGTGACCACCTTACATTCCAGATAAGCCAACCCTCCAGGGATGAATGGGATGCGTGAATTTATTGTAAATGGTTCCAATTGGTCAAAACGGTTTTCCTCGTCAGGGATGCGTCCGGCAAATCGGTTGGAAATTTCCCTTTGGTCCTCACCAAGGATATTGACACCAAAAGCGCGTGATCGGCTGATCAGGTAATGCGTTCTGGTGTTTTGTTGGAGTGAGATCAAAACTTGGGGTGGTTCCAATGAAACTGAAGTGAATGAACTGACTGTCATTCCGTGTTGCACAGATTCGAACTCCGCGGTCACTACAGTAATGCCTGTAGCCCAAAACCGCATGGTGTTCCTTAATTTTTCAGGTAAATTATTCAAAAAAATGGGTCTCCAAAGTGTTCACATATCAATAATGCACATCTGTTTACCCTTGCCATTATAACTTCATATTAAAAACACACGAAAGGGAGGCGAAATAGTAGTATATTGATAGCAATATGGATACTCAAGACCCTGATTTGTTCCCAGAAGGGCCGCACCCTCGTCATCGGCGAAGGTCATCTGCTGCTTTAACGCCAAGGCGGCCAGGTTTTATCGTGCCTGCGGTTGTGGCTGCGGCAATTTTTGCAACCGTATTTGTATCGATCACCCCCGATATCTTCAGCCTTCGTATCGCGGACCAATTCCGAAGTTTGATCTCAGCCCAAGAGGGTGTTTTGGTAGTAAACCCGGCCTTAAGCAATAACCTGAAGATCGGCATTGTTGCCGGCCATATGGGTCTTGATTCTGGTGCGGTATGCGATGATGGCACCACGGAAGCGGATGTCAATTTCGCGATCGCCACCTTGGTACAAAAAAAATTGGCCGAACGTGGCTACCCATCGGACCTGCTGAAAGAAAAGGATGAGAAGTTGCAAGGTTACAAAGCCGCTTTGCTTTTGTCCATTCATAACGACTCGTGTGTTTTTGTGAATGATGAAGCAACCGGTTTTAAGGTGGCTCGGGCAATCGGGGCTGTAGACCAAAATATCTCATCCAGGTTATTGGGCTGCATGAAGGCTCGGTACCAAGAAACTACCGGGTTACCTTGGCATAACAGTGTAACCCGGGATATGACCGAATACCATGCCTTTGAAGAAATTGACCCAAGTACACCGGCGGCGATCATTGAAACCGGATTTCTCAATTTGGATTACGATATATTGACCAAAAATACAGACAAGGTAGCCCAGGGTGTCGCAAACGGAATTCTGTGCTATTTGGAAAATGAAAATGTTGAACCCACCCCCACACAGGTTAGTGAGTAAATGAGATGAACCAAAACCATATCATCGCATATGAGTATCTTTCGCAAGCACAGCAAGCCTTAAAAAAAGGCGACCGAAAAAGCGCCCAGGAGTTCTGTGACCTGGCAATGCAGACCGCACCGGATCTGGAAGAAGTATGGCTGTTACAGGCTTCGTTGTCTCAACCAAATGAAAGCTTGCAATACCTAAAACATGCTTTGCTGATCAACCCTCAGAGCGAGCGGGCAAAACGCGGAATGGAATGGGCGAGGAATCGGTTGCAGCAAATGGGAATGGAAGAACCACGAGCGGAATTTAATTCTGCCCGGGATGAGGTTGATGAAGCACCTGAACCGGTGGTCGAGATCCCTCAGCAGGCAGTTGAGCGAGGCCCAAATGTGCAATTACGGGTAAGGACGCGCTCCTGGATCACGGTCGTCAGCGTTTTGCTTTTAATCGCTGTGATCGCGATCGGTTGGTATTATCGGGATGATTTGCGGAGCGCCTTGGCCGGTTTGGCGGGACAAGAGAGTGGAGATTCAACCTGGGTAGAGGTTGACCCAGCGATAACCCCTGTCGCCACCATCCCTGATGCCGATGGCTCAAACACATCGGGAAGCAAGCAGCTACCCATTGCTACCAATACCCCATTGCCATCAGCCACCGTTGAAAGCAATGCCACTGACACCCCAATGCCGCCAACATCAACAGATTTGCCCGTTGCTACCAGCACCGTTACACCAGAATTGGTGACGGTGACGCCAGATCCGGCATTGGCGGGTGTTCCATCCCCAACCCCATTGCCGACCGATACCGATGAGCCTGGGTTCATTCCTTACGCAACACCTGTAGAATCCGGTTACGAGGCTCCCGCCCCAAATATTTCTGGCGGTGATAGGTGGATCGATATAAACCTGAGCCAACAGATGGTATACGCCTATGAAGGTGATCAACTGGTTAATTCCTTTGTCGCGTCTACCGGCACATGGGAGTATCCCACCGTAACCGGCCAATATAATGTGTACGTCAAGTATCCGTACACCGATATGTCGGGTGTGGATTATTACCTTGCGGATGTTCCCAATACCATGTATTTCTACAAAGGATATGCGATCCACGGTACATATTGGCATTCCAACTTTGGTACGCCGATGAGCCACGGATGTGTGAACCTGTCCATCCCTGATTCTGCATGGGTATTTGAATTTGCGACCGTTGGCACGTTGGTGAACGTTCATTACTAAACCGTGGATACCATGACGAAGAAGCCTCTGTTTGGCGGTTTGGTGGTCGATGAATATGACCGAGTATTGGATACCGGCAGTGTTGGCGATGAGCCTGTCTATATCATCAACGATGCCGGCTTTAAAACCCACGTACCCTCCCGCAAGATCGACCTGTTGGTGCTTGGTGAGATCAAAAAAATGATCGGCGGGCAGGAGGATTTTCTCAGCCAGCAAGCGGCCAGAATGATGGGCACGAATGACCTGTTTAGCAAGGCATTGATAGAAAGCCAGCTAAAGAATATCGACAAGCAATTTGACCAATTATTGGAAGGCGGCATTCCCGAGGATATGCGCGCTTATTTGGGGATGTCTGGTTTTAAGGTTACCGTAGATTATCATGGGGATCTGCTTGAGATCCACTCAGGCGGGAAAATTACCCCCGAAGAATAACCGGGAGTGACACATGATGCCGACCCAAACCATGGCAGGTATTGGTGAACCACTCGGACCTGTCTTGCGGTTTCAGCCATATTTTCCGGCCAGGCTGGTGCGCTTTTCTGATAACCACCCAACGAGTAGCACGAATTATATTTTGGATCCGATCGGTGGATCTCCACAACTGCTGGCAGACCTGGTAAAGGCTGGGCATCGAGTGATCGCGACGGTCTCGAATCCCGTCGACAGGTTGCTGCTGCAATACACTCTTTCCTCCCCGCCGCCAGATGTTGTACGTTCCGTGATGGCGGAGCTCTCCCAATTGCGTATAGAAGGTGTTCGGCTGGAAAAACACCTTCAAGCGATGATGTCTACCACGTGTGGGAAATGTGGACAACAAGTTCCTGTAGACAGATACATTTGGAATGATGACACAAAAACCTTAATAGAGAAGGTATTCAATTGCCCCTGTGGTTATGGCGGGGAATTTGGGGTGGATGAAAAAGACCTGGCATTGGCAGACAAATGGGCCAGATCAGATGGTTTGTACCGTTCGGCGATCCTTTCGTTATTCAAACCTATCGATGGCGTTGATTCAAATGACCTTGTCGAGCACCTGAAAATTTATAGCCCAAGAAGCCTGCACGGAATAGACTTGTTGGTCAACCGCATCCGCGAGGGCTTTGATTCAGATGAAAAAAATGCCTGCGCCAGGTTGTTGGTACTTTTTGTGGCAGACCGCTGCAGTGGGATGTGGAATCCGGCTGAAAGCATGTATCGGCCAAAGATGGTGCAATGCCCACCCAAAAGAATTGAGACCAACATCTGGAACGCTTTAACCGATGCATACATAGCCCTGTTGGAACCACGGGACAAGGGTGTGGTTTATCAGTACCCCGATCTGCCCGAAGGAGCAGGTTTGGTTTTGTATCCCGGAAGTTATAAAAAGTGGCTTGCTACGAATCCCAAATTACCGATCATGGATGTGATCACAGTGTTGCCAAGGCCAAGCCAAGCCTATTGGATATTGTCCGCGATCTGGGCCAGATGGATATTGGATACGGATGAAAAAGAAGAATACCTGGCCATTTTACGCCGAAAAAGGTTTGACTGGGCTTGGTATGGAGAAGTGCTTGGAACCCTGATGGCCAGGATCATTAAAAACTGCCCTTCGAACGCTCCTCTTAGGCTGTTCATCCCCGATGCAGAATCAGATTTCCTGCTGGTGGTGGCATATGCTCTTGCGCGTGCGGGTTTCCATTGGTTCTCATTTACTCCGAGATCTGGCAGCGAATTGACGATGGTGGAAGTGAACAGGGAGAAGACTGCTTCCTCCCACCAAATTGGATCCACAAAGCTTGTAAAGGATTGGTTGCAAGATATCCTTCTTGATTCCTTTTCCACGGGTTCAGAACCGAAGACTTATTTTCTGATCTTGGCAGACGTACTCCAGGTAATAGGGACAACCTCCCCTCAATTTTTAACTGAGTATTCGGCAGACCAATTAGAAAAGGACCTCCAGTTGGTACTGGAGGGACCTTTATTTGAGGATATCGCAAACCGCTTATCAGTAAAAACGGGTATCTGGAAGCGCAAAGGCTCTGAAAGCCAGGCATCCCTCGGATTTTAAGGTGTACTGGTCGGCAATGTAATTGGCGATTCGATGGTTGGAAACGGTGTAAAGGTTGGAAAATCGATCGCGGTGGGTTCCAGTGTTGGCTCCAAGGTTACGGTCGGTATCAAGGTAGGCTCCGGTGTACTGGTGGGAATGATGATCTCGGTAGGTGGGAAGTAGCCGTTGACAAAATGGACCGTTTTTTGATAAAAACCACCCTGCTTAGACTCCATATAAATCCGCAAAGAATAGTCGCCTTGCTGTAGGTCTGATAGTGAAAGGGGGTATACATCGGTTGGTTGGGTTAGAGCCTGGTCGGACTCGTACAACACCAGCCAATTTTTTTTATCAGGGTCGGTTCCCGCAGCAAATTCCAATCTCCAATTCGAAAAACCGCCGTCTGCAAACGCGACGAGGCGCAAATTAATAGTGGCATCGGTAAGGATCACACCGTCTGAGAGGTTACTGAATTCCAACCGGGGTAATTTTGTCTCAGGGGTACATTCATCCGTGGGGGTAAAAAAGATGGGTGCATCAAAGCCCAGCGATTTTGCCAAATCCTTCCCGGCATCCTGGTTTTTTATCCACCTGCGGGCAAATTCGTCGGCAACATTAAAGGTGAGCTCATCCGTGGTTGAACCGTCGCAGTACTGGTTGGCGCGCAGGCCACTCCAGGTATCGATCTGTACTTTTTTCCAAAAGTCTTCTTCCGCTTTCTGCGGAGGTTGGTCTGCGGCGAAAATCTCGTTGACCTGTTCTGGGCACCATTTGGATGGTTGGGTACCCGAGACCTTGCAGATGGTGTAATCGAGGATGTTTTGGGGCCTTTGGAAAGCGGTTGGTTCACCACCTGTTAGGTAAGGGATGGCTTGTGTCATAAAGTTAGCCCAAATGGGTCCGGCACCGGTTAATCCGGTGGTGCCGATCATCTCGCTGTAGTCCGCATTGCCTACCCATACCCCTGCGGCCAGGTCTGGGCTGTAACCCATGGTCCAATTGTCCCTGAAGTCGTTGGTCGTACCGGTCTTGGCAGCCACACGATTATAAAATGGCAGGTTGATCACAGGGCTGTAACCGAACATGGGTTGCCTGGCCTCGTAATCAGAAAGGATCGAGCTGATTAGGTACGCGTGCTGGGGAGTTAAAACCTGTTCAGGTTCTGCCAGTTCGTGCTCAAAGATCACTGTCCCTGTAAAATCGGTGATCTTGAGGATAGAAACAGGCGGAAGCTTGGCGCCGTTATTCGCAATCACAGAATAGGCCTGGGTCATTTGCAGCAGGCTAACCTCGCCACCGCCAAGGGTGAGGGCAAGGCCGTAATCGGTACGGGTTAGGCTGCTAATGCCAAGTTTTTGCGCCATGCCAATGAGGCCTTCTTTTTGAGGTGTGTTGGGGTCATCGTAGATGCCAACAAATTGGAGCGCTTTTACCGCCGGTATGTTATACGAGTTCGCCAGAGCAGACCGAACAGTGACCGGGCCATGAAATTCACCATCGTAGTTAACCGGTTCGTATGCCGGGCTCGGATCATTAGGGTCACCAGAGGGAGTGAATTTGCTCGGAACATCCCAAACAACAGTAGAGGGGGTCCATCCTTTTTCAAAGGCGGCCAAATACGTAAAAGGTTTGATCGAAGAGCCTGGCTGCCTTGTTTCTGTGGTCGCCATATTGATCTGGCCGTCGATCTCCTCATTCATAAAATCGGCAGAGCCTACCATTGCCAGGATCTGCCCGGTGGATGGCTGTATCGCCACCAGGGCAGCATTTCGGGCATTGTTTTGGTACAACTGGGCCACTTGGTCGCTTACTTGCTGTTGGGCCATGTCTTGCAATGTTGCATCCAAAGTGGTGGTAACGGTAAAACCAGATCGATAAATGGTCTGGGCATCATATTGGGCTTCCAATTGTGACCGGATGTAATTAACCCAATGGGGATACCGCATTTGGATATTAGGGGTAGGGAATTGGTAACCTTCCATTTTTTCAGAGGCAGCCAAAGCTTTGTCCATAGAGAGGCACACTTTGGATTCCCAGTTGGATACGAAAATGCAATCGCGTTCATTGCTCAACGCTTCCATTAGCGATAGTACGTCACGGTGGCGAGATAGGGTCAGATCACGATTGGTGTGGATATCGTACACTGCGGGAGATTGTGGCAAGCCAGCCAGGAAAGACGCCTGCGCCAAGTCCAGATCATCAGCCAGCCGGCCGTTGGGGGCGGTACCTTGCGGGCTGAATTCGGTAGGTTGGCCATCGATGCCTGCCCCAAAGTACGTTACGGCGGCAGCCTCGATACCGTAGGACAGGTTCCCGTAGTAGATCTCGTTCAGGTACAGTTCCAAGATCTCGTCCTTGCTGTATTGGCGGGTGATCTCAGCCGCCAATATGATCTCGCGAACTTTGCGCAAGTAACTGCGTTGCACCCTTTCTTCGGGAGAGAGCAATAAAGCCCGCGCAAGTTGTTGTGTGATCGTAGAAGCGCCAGGTCCGTTGCCTTGGCTGGTGGCATTCGCCCAAATAGCCTGCAGAATGGCGACAGGGTCAAAGCCAGGGTGGTCGTAGAACTCTTTATCTTCAGTGGCGATGGTGGCTGCTACCAGTGCGGGTGAGATTTGGGGGAGTGGAACATAAGTGCGGCGACCTGCGTTGGGGTCGAGGATCTCGTAAAGAACATTGCCTTTGCGATCTAAAATGCGGGTTGTTTCGAATTGGGCAGACCGGGCACGAAGGTCATCGACAGATGGCAACGTGACAGCGATCGTAAAATAAGCTATCACCGCGGCTACAGAACCGAGAATTACCAAAACAATGCCGGCAAACGCCCCAATGAGCAGGAAATTGGAGCTACAGCCGAAATGCAAGTTTGGCACCCATTTTGATCGGGTTTTGCGTTTTTTAGGCGTGGGCCGAGCCGACCGTACGGTTGCGACTTGGGTTGCCAATGGGTCGGCTTGTTCTACCTGTTTTGGCGGTTGGAACCGGGCGCGCGGTATGGCAACAAATTGGCTGGTGTCTTGGTGCAGCCTGGTCTCTTTTAACGCGCTGGGAATAGTAGGGTGGGGGCTTGTTTCTGCCGCTTTGCCTAATTCTTCCGGTGTTGGTTCTTCCCCTTCGGTAGTTCGGTTTGGATCTTGCATAGTTAATCCCTGGTTCTTACCAGAACGGTCCACAAACCTTTCATGCAGGTTGCGTTATCTTGGTTGAGCAATGATGCTGCCAAAGTAAGTGAGCCTGCCTTAAGCCGAGGCAGATGTTTGGCTTCAACCACTTCCATCTCTACCTTCACGGTGTCTCCGATGAAAACCGGTTTTACAAACTTCCATTCGTTCACCTCTCGGAAGGCAATAACATTGGCGCCCAGAACGCCGGTTTGAACTGCCAAGCCTGAGGCGATGGACAAACCTAACAAACCATGAGCGATCCTTTGGCCAAAAGGTGTGTCCTTTGCATATTCGGCATCGGTATGGATCTGGTTAAAATCTCCCGATAGCCCGGCAAAGGAAGTAATGTCGTGTTCGGTAACCGTTCGGCCTGCGGAAGTTCCTTTTTGGCCGACCGAAAAATCCTCAAAATAGAAGCCATTGCTGACAGGTAAATTGCTCATCTTGCGGGTCTCCTTGTGATGCTTCAATTATATGCTTCAATCATCCAACGTGTCCGTTACAAATAAGTTCCAAATTACCATAAAGGGTTATAAATATGGTTAGGAGCATGCACGAAATGCCATCTTACATCGGTGAGGCTATAACGGTTCAATTTAATGAACCATTGCTGAGAGAGAAAACCCCTAACTGCCCTGCACGTTTTAGTTGGGGAGACGAATTATTCATTGTAGAAAGATCCTTACGGGAATGGGTGGATTTTTCGCGAAGGGGTAAATTTGAACGCAATATGAAGGAAACCCACTTGGAAGCGGCGCAAGCAAAGGGCTCTTTTGGGGTAGGCAGGTTCTCTTTTGTGGTGCTAACGACCGTAGGCAGGGTATTTGAGATCTACTTTGACCGGACGCCCACCAAACAAAATAAAACTGGAATATGGATCTTGTATAAGGAATTGAATGCGGAGGACGAGAATGGAAAATGAACGAAATGAGGGGTTTTTGGTCCGCATTGAAGGGCCGATTGGGGTGATGACCATGAACAAACCCGCCAGCCTGAATGCATTGGATGCCGGGATGCTTGATGATCTTATTCAGGCTATAAAGCGCCTGGATAATGACCCCATTGTGCGTGTACTTTTGTTATTTGGTACAGAAAAAGCCTTTGCCGCAGGCGCTGATATTCACTCTATGGCGCCGATGACACAGCAACAAATACGGGCGGATGGGTTCATCCAAAAATTTGGAGAAATTGGGCAGCATAATAAACCATTGATCGCCTGTGTAAGCGGATATGCGTTGGGTGGCGGCTTTGAGGTAGCGCTTGCTTGCGATATGATACTGGCTTGCGAGACCGCAATCTTTGGCCTGCCTGAGATCAACCTGGGGGTAATTCCGGGCGGGGGCGGTACCCAAAGGTTGGCACGCCAAATTGGCAAAGCCCTGGCAACTGAAATGATCTTGGCTGACCGAAAGTTGGATGCCAGCGAAGCTGCGCGGTTGGGGGTGGTGAACCGGGTCTACCCCAAAGATACGTTTGTGCAACAATGCATGGAATTTGCCAACAAGATCGCGGGCAAGCCCATTGATGCAGTAGTAGCGGCCCGGTCGGCGATAGTACAGTCTGATGAACTACCGCTGAAGAGTGGGCTGGACTATGAGCGGGATCTTTTTTATGCGTTGTTCGATACTGATGACCAAAAAGAAGGCATGCGCGCTTTTCTGGAAAAAAGGAAACCCGCCTGGATCAGTAAATAATTGGTCCTTTTAGCGCAAATCCTCGATCTTCCAGGCTTCCTTGCCCAACAACGTCTTTAGCCTTGCCAATATCTCAGGGCATATATCGATCGATTCGTTGGGGAAGGAGATCAGGTTTGCCTGTCCGCCTTCATGGATGAGAAGTTGGAAGCGATCATTGCCATGGGTTGAGGTCACGATACGGAATACATTTTTTAGCCTGCGGTCGTCCCTGTCAGAATCCTCGCTTTTATGAAGATAAACAGTTAATACCTGGGGAGTTTTATTTTGGTTCGAACGAATAACCTGCATGGAAATAATGGGCGGGGGCAGTTCTCGCAAGATCTGGTCAGCCAGTTCAGCGACCGGGTCGGGGGTTGTTTCGACCACATCATTAGCCGGAATCGTGATGTTGGTTTGCCCAGCATTGGTGTTGCTTGAATAAATACTGGCCGTGGGTTTGTCGCTACCAATCGCATTTGGCTCAATATTCTCGTCAAAGAAGGGTTCTGGCTCGGGCGGAAATATCGGGAACGGATCATCCTCAAAGGTCGGGATAGTATCTTCAAAGGGGGGTTCGAAACCGTTTGTGGCTGATATTGTAGCAGAGTTCGGGATGAGAGTCGGAACCCGCTCCGCTCCTCCGGCAGGTTCTGTGGCAGCGGTTTTTAAGTCCATCTGGGTACGAATGTTATCGATCAGAACTTTAGTGCCGTTGCTTTGTGGGTCGGCTTTGCCGTCAATGATCACAACTTTTTTTTCTTCACAGATGGCTTTAAATTTTTCCCATGTTTTGGGAAATGCGACCGTTTCAATGGTGCCGAACAGGTCCTCGATGGTAATGAACCCCATCCATTTGTCCGATTTGGTTTTTGTGGTGCGCATGCCAACGACCATCCCGGCAACTCGCACATGTTGGTCTTTGGCGGCTTCTTGCAGTGTCTGAGAGTTGTGACTGGAAACCTGGGCAAGCAATTCAATATAGCCAGACAATGGATGGTCGGAAAGGTAAACTCCGATCAGGTCTTTTTCCCAGGTAAGGGCTTCTTTTTTATCGATCTTGATCGCTGCTGGCAGGGAGAATGGAGCTAGTGCGACGGAAGAATGGGCACCGAACATATCGATCTGGCCACCCGTTTTGTTACGGAAGTAATTTTCGCTCAGTTTGATGATCTGTTCCATTACCGATAGGATCGCAGCGCGATCTCCGAAGGAATCCAGTGCGCCCACTTTGGTTAAAAACTCCAACGCGCGCTTGCCCACCGATTTTAGCTCCACCTTTTGCATCAAGTCGTTAAGGTCACGGAAAGGAGTTCCCGCGCGGCCTTCTACGATAATGTCGGAAGGATTTTTGCCCACATTCTTGACTGCGCTTAACCCAAAGCGAATGGCTGGTTTTTTGGTTCCATTTCCATTTTCTTGGTCTTCGATGGTGAACCCGTATTCTGAATAATTAATATCCGGTCTTAGCACCTCGATGCCCAGGGAGCGGGATTCGGTGATATACATCGCAATTTTTGCGGAATCGTCCTTGAATACAGACATGAGCGCGCACATGTATTCAGCGGTGAAATGGGTCTTAAGGTAGGCAGTTTGTACCGAGATCAATCCATAATCGGCAGCATGGGATTTGTTGAAACCGTAGCGGGCAAAGTTCTCCCAATCTTCAAAAATGGCGCGGGCGGTTGGCTCGTCCATGGTTTTGGAGCTGGCGCCTTTGATGAACTTCTCTTTATGCGCAGCAATCTTGTCCGCGATCTTTTTGGAGATCGCTTTGCGCAAGTCATCCGATTCTCCACGGGAATACCCTGCAAGTTCCACCGCGGCGCGCATGATCTGCTCTTGGTAGATCGGGATGCCATATGTGTCCCGAAAGATCGGCTCCATCGACGGATGCTTGTACTCGATCTGCTCTTGACCGTGCATGCGGCGAATGTAGGATGGAATGAAATCCATTGGCCCTGGCCGGTAAAGAGCTACCATGGCAATGATGTGGTCGAGCGTGGTGGGTTTCATGTCCATCACACTTTTGGTCATTCCACCGCTTTCCAACTGGAAGATCCCGGCGGTGTGGCCATTGCTGATCATTTCAAAGGTAGCCGGGTCATCGGTTGGAATGTTGTCTAAGTTCAGTTCTAAATTGTGGCGTTGCTGAATCAGGGCGCATGCATGGGCCATCACTGTGAGGGTTGAGAGACCCAAAAAATCGACCTTGAGCATGCCCATATCTTCCAACACGCCCATTTCGAATTGGGTAACCGTTTTTACCGGAGAGTCTTCGCTGTTTGAGGTAGGACGGTGGATCGGCAGATATTCTGTGATCGGTTTAGGCGCGATCACCAGGCCGGCCGCGTGGGTGCCGGCATTTCGAACGACACCCTCCATATGGGAGGCGACGTCGATGAGATTGCGCATTTTTGGTTCTTCATCGTAGATCTTTTTTAGCTCTGGTACTTCTGCCAACACTTCCAACAGGCTGCCCCCCTTATCAGGGATCAACTTGGTGATGCGTTCCACCTCGGGGATGGGCATATCCATCACGCGGCCAACATCTCGTACTGAACCTTTTGCGGCGATGGTGCCAAAGGTGATGATCTGGGCGACTTTTTCGCTGCCGTATTTTTTGGCGGTGTATTCCAACATTTCTGCCCGACGGTCATCCCTAAAATCAAGGTCAATATCGGGCATACTTGCCCGATCGGGATTCAGGAACCGCTCGAACAGCAGTTGGTGATGGATAGGATCGACAAGTGTGATGAACAAGCAATACGCAACCAAGGAACCGGCACCAGATCCACGTGTGTTGTACCAAATGCCGTTTTCTTTAGCATGACGGCATAAGTCCCATACGATCAAAAAATAAGAGTTGAACTCCATTTGTTCAATGACCTGCAACTCAAAATCCAGCCGCTCTCTGATCTCTGGGTCATTCTTGTGGGCATTGTAGCGTTTCTCCAACCCGATCTCACACAAGTACCGCAGGTAGGTTTGTGGGGTGTATCCGTCGGGAACCGGAAATTCTGGCAAGTTATTCCCTTTTCGCCCAAGGTCAACATTACACCGTTCAGCGATCTCCACCGTATTGCTAAGGGCTTCGGGGATTTCGGCAAATAATTGGCTCATTTCATGCGGAGACCGCAAGTAAAAAGTATTCGATTCGTAGCGCATACGGGTTGGGTCATTAAGCATTTTGCCGGTTTGGATGGCTAAGAGGACGTCCTGATATTGGGCGTCATCCTGCTCAATGTAATGCACATCGTTTGTGGCAACAAATTTGGCCGAATATTTGGCGCCAAGTTGGACGAGTTGCTTGTTCAGGTCAACCAGCTCGGAAATGTTGTGTTGTTGCAGTTCCACATAAAAACGGTCTGGGCCAAAAACATCGTAGTACCAATTCATGCGGCTTACCGCTTCTTCAGGTTTTTCGGCCAATAAATGACGAGGTATCTCTGCCGACATGCATCCTGATGTAGCGATCAGGCCTTCGGCATGGGCGGCCAAAAAATCATGGTCGATGCGTGGGAAGTGGTAGAACCCATCCATCTGCGCGGCAGATGTGATTTTGAGCAGGTTCTTGTATCCGGTCTCATTTTCTGCCAATAATAATAGGTGGGAAGATTTTTTATCCAGCTTAGGGTCGCGGTCTGCCATACCACGGGCGGCCATATAGGTCTCAACCCCAATGATCGGTTTGATACCCACGTTTTGGGCGGCTTTATAAAACTCGATCACGCCAAACATGGTGCCATGGTCGGTGATCGCCAGCGCCGGCATGTTCATATCCTTGGCACGTTTAACTAACTTCTTAATATTCGAAAAACCATCCAATAAGGAGTAAACAGTATGCGTGTGAAGGTGGACAAATGATTCCGACATGTGGTTTTTTTCCCTGATGTTTGAATTATAGCATTTTGGTTTTTGTAACCTTAAAATGTTAAAGGTGAAAATGACAAAAAAACATTGGTGGCTTGAAAACGCGCCGGCCATTGAGTGGGATTGGCCCATGGGCGTCCTGTTCATTGCCCTGATCATGACGGTCAGCGTTCGGCTCGAAATGACCCGCTGGGCGGATGAGTTGGGGTATGTAGAATCGATCACTTTGGCGGGGGCGATCGTTGGCTGGATGTTGGCAATAAGCAGGTTTACCGCCCCTGTTAAGAGGGTGATATTTTTGGGGTACACCATAGGGTATCTGCCATTGGCGCTCGCAAATATGATCCAAACTGAAAGCGAACCCTTTTTGCGCATGGCCAGCTTGGCAGGCAGGATCACGAATTCCCTGCAAGCCTTCTGGTACCTTCAACCCGTATCAGATCCATTGCTGTTTGTTTCAGCAATCGCGATCCTTTTATGGCTCACGGCATCCATTTGCATGGTGCAATTGCTTCGCCACCGCAGCATCGCCAAAGCCATCCTGTTGCCAACGGTGATCATCCTGACGATCCAATATTACGATGGATTGATCGGCAGCCGAATTTGGAATTTGGCGGTGTATTTTGTTTTGTGCCTGGCCTTGGTGGGAAGGCTAAACCTTGGGCAGGCGCGTCAGGAATGGGTAAAGCAGGGTGTTATTGCGGGTACACAACTGGAATCGGACCTGAGCCGGTTTATGGTCATTTTTTCTCTGACCTTGGTGATGGCGGTTTGGTTGATCCCATACCCGCATGAATTCTCAGTTTTGTATCTGAGAGGAATCAGTGCGGCAAAGTCCGGTTCAACATTTATTGAAAAACGTTTGGAGGACCTCTTTGCGGCGCTTACCCCCAGTGTTGAATTAAGTGGAACCAATCGCTTCCCCAACGCGTTTGGGGTTGGCACACAAGCTCCCATGGGTGATGAAGCGGTCTTCCGAACTTTTTTGGGAAACGCGTCAACCCCAAAATATTTTTCCGCAAGGATCTATGACCGATACCAGAGTGGCAAATGGGTGGCTCAATCAGGCGAAAAAAGCACTACCGTTGTTGATTGGAACGATAACGTGAATACCCAAAATACGATCGAGATCGCCTGGGTAGGGGACGCAACAGGTATAGCGGTTGTACCGCTTTATACTGTTGGCATCAGCAGGGAGGCCACTATCCAAAAGGATGGGATAACCATTGACGCCTTCCCATTGCAGTGGGACCTTGCCGAAACAGTGTTGGCTGGCGAGAAGTTTAAAGCGGCGTATTTGCAACCGGCCATAACCCAAAAGATACTAAGGGAGAGCAGCACCGAGTACCCAGAAGCGCTGGCATTGCGATTGGAGATGGACCGCCAAGCCCTTGACCCCAAGCTGATCAGCCTGGCTGAAGAGATCACAGACGGGGCACTGACTCCCTATGACCAGACAGCCAAGATCACCGCTTACTTGCGAAGCAAGTATGTCTATTCCGAAACGGTAACCGCACCGCCAAGAGGAAAAGACCCGGTGGAGTGGTTTTTGTTCGAGAATAAAAGTGGTTTTTGCAACCAGTTTTCCAGTGCAGAGGTTCTGCTGCTAAGGGCAAAAGGTATTCCGGCAAGGTTGGTATTGGGTTTTACCAAGGGAGAGCCAGCTGAAAATGGCCAAAAGGTCTTTAGGCAGAAAAACGCGCATACCTGGGTTCAAGTGTACTTTTCAGGGGTAGGCTGGGTCAATTTTGAGCCAACCCCCAATGTGGACCCGATCATATACCCCAGTGGAGAGACTTCCGTTGTCGCCCCTCCATTGATTCCACTGACGGGGGATTTTGCCGACAGGGAGCAAAACCGGGGAATAGACGAAGAAGGCGCCCAACCACCGGATACGCTTAGTTGGCCAAGCGCTGTAGTATGGAAATGGGCAGGGATCATCCTTGGAGTAGCGGCTTTGATCGGGGGTGGATATTTCTATCGAAAACAGATCAGGAAGGTGGCCATTAAAGTTCCAGGTATGATCGTGAACCAATTTGAAAGCCGGGGTTTGGAACCCCCTGGGTGGATGGTGGCATTCTTTGGATGGTTGCTTGTACCGGCAGGTTCAAAAAAATTCGCCGCTATCAACCTTAGTCTGACAATCCTCACAGGGCGGGTTCAACCATCATCTACCCCTCAGATGCGGGCGAAATATTTGGCAGAGCTGTTACCTGAACGTAAACCAGAGATCATCGCCATTTACGAGGAGCACGCGCGAATCATGTTCTCGCGCACAGGCGCGGTTGGAAGTTCCACCTTGGCCCCCGCAAGGGTTCTTTGGGCAGCTCTGCGTGCAAAATCGCGTCGATGGTTATATGGGTAGGGGTTTCACCTGGTCTGTGCCAGCCCAAATGACCATTTCGCGCAAGTTCCGGTAACCGACGTCGATATCATCGGTTTCAATAAATTCCTGTACAGTATGTGTACCACCGCCTCTGGTAACGCCCATCACAAAAGATGGATACCCCTTGCTTAAAGGCACATTGGCGTCGGTAGAACCTGCCATCAGGATTGGCTCCATGCCGCTGGCTTTTAACAAATCCTGGGCATGGCGCAGGGCGGGGTGGCTGGACGATAATATCCCGGATGGCCGTTCCCCGATCACTTCGGTTGAGAATTGAGCACCGTCCCGATTCATTTGACCAATTATGGCCAGCACTTGTTGGTCGAGGTGGCGCAACGCCACTTCTGATTTAGATCGCAGGTCCAGTTCAATGGTTGCTTGGGCGGCGATGGTATTGATACTGGTGCCACCAATGATCTTGCCCACGTTGAAGGTGGTTTTTGGTTCTTTAGGCACCTTGATCTGGCTGATCAGGTCGACCAACTTGGCCATTTGATGGATGGCAGAAGGCGTTCCAAAATCTGCCCAGGAGTGGCCGCCCTGGCTGTTGGCAGTAATTTTGTAGCGCTTTACGCCAATGCCATTATGGATCAAATGGTCGATCCCCAGCCCTTCGAGAACCAGGTATAAACCTGGGCTGCTGCCAAAACGGTCTACCACGGCTTTCATTCCGGCAAGGTCACCCAGCCCTTCCTCACAAGTATTCGCTACAAGCCAAATATCTTGGTCCAAGTTTCCGTACGGCAAATCCTCTGCCAGGGCTATCAAACAAGCCACGCTGATCGAGTTATCGCCGATCCCAGGGCCATAGATCTTGTTTCCATCCAAGCGGATAGCGAGCGGAGTGTTGAGCGGAAATACTGTGTCGAGGTGGGCTGAGACCACGACTGGGGAGTTGCTTGATCGGCCCTTTATGCGTGCGTATACATTCCCTTTGGGGCAAACTTCAATGTCGCTTAGGCCAGGGATCGCGTTAAAAAGGCACTGAACGAGAGTCGCCCTGTTTGATTCTTCAAAGGTTGGGGCGGCAACTTGTTGAATTTGCAAAGCAAGGTTGATGATCCGATTTTTCATTCAGAATCCTTGATCTTTTTTATTTTCCCGCGCATCTGACGTAATCGATGAAGCCCCAATTCGGGCAGCGATTGTAACATGAACATTGGCCCACTACCGTCGCAACAAATCGATTCGGAGACACAACCATACAAAGCTGCCTCAACCGGATCTAAAGTAAGATAATAACCGGCCGTAACACCGCCGTAATTGGCGGCCATTGACCCGGTAGGGTCTACGATCTTGTTGCCAAATGGCGGGATATGCCATTTTTGCTTTGTATGTTTCTCGAGCACATAACTTCCCCTGAATCCGCGTGATACAACAACCATCTCCGCTCCCATGTGGGTGATCTTCGCGGCCAGGTTTAAAATGGATTCGTGCTGATCCCAAAACAGGTTGCGCAACATTTGCTCGCTGGTGAAGAAAATGCGGCAATTGTTTGCCAACAATTGGATATTCTTGGAGAAACCATTGGCCATTTCTGCGGGTTTGGGAGCGCAACTGATCGTGTTGGTGTGATTGGCGGAAAAGAATGTGGAGAGTTGGAGTTGGTTGGATAGCGCAATCTCAACCATCAGAAGCGCTTTGGCGTTTTTCATCCCTGAAGGTATATCGGCAAGCCGAAGAGTCAGGTCATTTTCCTGCGACCTATTCTGGGAGGCTGAGATGCCGCTGGAAAGGGTTAGCAAGTCTTTTGGGAAGGGCAAACCCCTCTGCAAGTAATGGGTGGCAGGGTGTTTTGATGACCCCCTCAGATTTTGGTCGTAGGCGTAAAAAGAAACTGATTCTATGCTTTGCGGCATAACCTGAACGCCAGAAGTAGCAATTCCAAATTGCTCAAACTCCGCCAACCATTCCGTTGGGTAATTTTCTCCCACCTTGGCCAACAGGCTTACAGAATCTACCCAAATTTTGGCCCCGGCGGCAGCGTACAAGCCCATACCGCCCGGAATGTTATTATGCGCGTTCCCAGCCGGAGGCAGAATGTATTCTTGTTGCAGTTGACCCGCGATAACGATCTTGTGATCAGTAAGTTTACTTGAGTTGTTATTTTTCACAGGGTAAAATAAGGATGAGGTTGCTTAAGATGTATAGTTTAAAGCATGGATGATACACACATTCACCATTTTATTCTATAATCAGGCTTACATCCTCTTAGAAGATAAAAAAGGAGTAATTCAATGAGTGATAAGAAAGTCAGGGTTGCCATTATCGGCGTAGGCAATTGCGCCTCTTCGCTGGTACAGGGTTTAGAGTTCTATAAGGACACACCCGATGACGCAACTGTGCCTGGGCTGATGCATGTAAATCTTGGGGGTTACCACATTCGGGATATCGAATTGACCGTGGGCATTGATATTAATGCGACAAAGGTCGGCAAAGATATGTCTGAAGCGATCTTTGCGGAACCCAACAACACCTACAAATTTTCGGATGTTCCACACCTGAATGCCCCTGTGGTAAGGGGTATGACCCACGATGGTTTGGGCAAATACCTGAGCGGTGTAATTAAGAAAGCTCCCGGACCAACTGCCGATATCGTCAATATCCTTAAGCAAACCAAAACCGATGTAGTTGTTAGTTACCTGCCTGTTGGTTCTGAAATGGCCACCAAATGGTATGTTGAACAGATCATCGAGGCTGGTTGCGCATTTGTCAACGCAATTCCGGTGTTCATTGCTTCTTCAGAATATTGGGGAAAGCGCTTTAAAGACGCTGGCTTACCCGTGCTGGGAGATGACATCAAGAGCCAGGTGGGCGCCACCATTTTACACCGCGTGATCACCAGTTTGTTTGTAGACCGAGGCGTGCAGATCGACCGAACCTATCAGCTGAATTTTGGTGGTAATACCGACTTTATGAATATGTTGGAACGCGAGCGCCTGGAAAGCAAGAAGATCTCAAAGACCGGTGCCGTTACCAGCATGATCCCGTACGATATGGGTGAAGAGAATGTCCATGTTGGCCCTTCGGATTATGTGCCGTGGTTGACGGATCGCAAGTGGTGCTACATCCGGATGGAAGGGACCACTTTCGGGAATGTTCCGCTAAACCTGGAAGCCAAGTTGGAAGTGTGGGATAGCCCCAACTCTGCCGGCGTGATCATTGATGCGGTACGTTGCGCCAAATTGGCGCTTGACCGGGGCATGAGTGGTCCGATCATCGAACCTTCATCCTATTTCTTCAAAACCCCGCCCAAGCAATTTAACGATAACGTTTGCAAAGAGATCACTGAAAAATTCATCAAGGGCTAAGTTATTCCTGCAAGATGAAGATAGACAGGCTGCGTAAGCAGCCTGTCTTCTATTAAAAAATCATCGGGTAGAATCAGAGATATGAAAAGTAGCTTGATTGCCAAAAATATTCTGGTTGCAATGTGGTGCGCCGCTGCGGTTTTGTTGCTATCTGCTTGCGCTAACAGCGCGGTGGCGGAACCTGAAATTGATATCCAGGCGGCCCAAACCCAGGCGGTGGCTACCATTTTTGCCGAGGTAACACAAACCGCCTATGCGATGGTTACTGAACCGCCAACACTGACCCCAGAACCTACCAGAAACCCCAACCAAACACCGCCAGCCTTGCCTTCGGTATTTACAACCGGGTTGTTGAACCCGCTGGATACCCCCCATACTTATGTAGAAGACGCTTGTGTGTACCTCAACAGGAAATGGTCAGAAGGAAAAGCAGAACCGGGAACGGTATTGGTGCCGATCATGTTTCACTCCATCACCAAAGGAGACGCTACCGCTGACAATGCCATTACCTTCACCGAATTCAAACGGATCATGAATGACCTACACGAGATGGGTTTTGAAGCGGTTACCATGCAACAAGCAGTTGATTTTTTGTACGAAAACAAGAGCATCCCAAAAAGGTCGGTCTTGTTGATCGTTGACGACCGCAAGTACAGAGAGTATTTCGACACCACTTTCGCAAAATACTATCGCGATTGGGGGTGGGTTGTGGTGAATTCGTGGATCAATTTTGACGACTCGATCTATACCCTGACCATTGCCGAGAATCAGGCGTTGGAACAAGAGGGCTGGGTGGATCACCAATCGCATGGAACGATCCACAACATTCCGATGTCCAATGATTCTACGGATGAGTATTTACAAGGTGAATTGCTGGGGTCGATGGACAAAATGGAAAAAGATTACGGAAAGACCCCTGTCGCGTTTATTTGGCCAGGTGGTGGTTTTGGCGAAAAACCAGTGGCGGCTGCCAAAAAATATGGCTATAAGGTGGCCTTTACGGTAAACCCAAGAGGGCCATTGATGTTTAATTGGGTGCCTCTTTCTGATACCGCAGACCCAATGCGCCCCTCCTTCATCCCCGAAGGCCAAATCGGTGAACCTCTGTTCACTTTGCCGCGATATTGGGATACGGATATCCGCGAACATTTGGATGACATTTTAAACATCAGTGATGAAGCCGAGGCTTATGGCGCACTGAACAAGGCGGTCGAATTGGAGTACTACGACATCCTATGCAGCCAAGAGCACGGTGGCTTGGCACAGTAGCGGATTTTTATGCAGACATGTGTTTTTTGTAAGATCGCAACGGGCATGCTGCCCGCAACTATCCTTTATCAGGATGAACTCGTGACCGCGTTCCGAGACATGCACCCGGTAGCGCCAACCCATGTATTGATCATTCCGAACAAACATATCCAGTCGGTCAACGAATTGGAAGAGGTGGATGGAACCTTGGTTGGGCACATGTTTTTGGTAGCCAAAAAGATCGCCGAACAGGAAAACATTGCCCACAGCGGGTATCGCTCGATCATTAACACGGGTGAACACGGCGGCCAAACCGTCCAACATTTGCATTTGCACATCATTGGCGGCCAACGGCTGCGGTTTTCGATGGGGTAAAGAGATAATGCCAGAATCGGAACGAATAAAAAAATGGAAAAAGACCCGCATAGTAACCCCTGAAAAATTGGCGGTTGCACGGCAAGTTCTGCTGGATATTAAAGCTGGCAAAGGTGTGCTTGAAGCTGCCAGGGCAAAACCAATGCCCGATGGTTCGATCATTAGCAAGGCAGGTTTGGTAGCAGCCTATAACGAAATGGTAGAAAGTGGGCAGTTGGCAGCGGAAACAGCGCTCTTAGAAAAGATCCGGATGAAACCTGTTAGAACTCTTTCCGGGGTTACTACGGTCACTGTGCTAACCAAGCCATATCCATGCCCGGGCAAGTGCATTTTTTGCCCCACAGATGTTCGCATGCCGAAATCTTACCTGCCCGATGAGCCGGGGGCGATGAGGGCGCTGGACCATGAATTTGACCCGTATACCCAAGTGAGGTCTCGTATCAACGCGCTGGATTCTTTGGGGCATCCAACCGACAAGATCGAATTGTTGATCCTTGGGGGAACATGGAGCGCCTATAAAAAGGATTATCAGGAGTGGTTCATTAAACGCTGTTTTGACGCGATGAACCATACAGAAGACCATCAAGAATTGGAAAGTAAATCATTGCTTGAAGCCCAATTGGAAAACGAAAACGCGGCACATCGTAATGTTGGGCTTGTGATCGAGACCCGTCCTGATGAGATCGACCCCAAAGAGTTGGTCAGGTTGAGATGGCTTGGGGTTACCAAGGTCCAAATGGGTGCCCAGAGTATGGATGATGAGATCTTGTTGGCCAACAAACGCGGGCATACAGCTGCGCAAACTGTTACCGCCGTAGGCTTGTTACGGGCAGCTGGATTCAAGATCGTGCTGCATTGGATGCCCAACTTGCTGGGAGCAACCCCTACTTCTGATCGCCAAGATTTTGGCCGACTATGGGAACAAGTTTGCCCTGATGAGCTAAAGATCTACCCGAACCAATTATTGGCAAACGCTGAATTGTACGAGGTTTGGAAACAGGGGCAATATACCCCATATACGACCCAAGAGCTGATCGATCTGATCGTAGATATTAAACCATTGGTGCCACGGTATTGCCGTATCAATCGAGTGATCCGGGATATCCCTTCGAATAATGTGGTGGAAGGAAACCGCCGAACAAGCTTGCGGCAAGATGTGCACGCTGAATTGCAAAAACGAGGGCAAGTTTGCCAATGTGTTCGATGCCGGGAGTTGCGATCGACGAAGGTTGAGGGCGGAGAACTTGCCAACAACGACCTGGTTTACCAGGCCGGCGGCGCGGAGGAACACTTTTTATCATTTGATACTGAAAACGACAAAGTGGCTGGGTTTTTACGACTAAGCCTGCCCGGGCATACTTCACCTGATACCGGTTTTACCGACCTTATTGGGGCAGCCCTTATCCGTGAGGTCCATGTCTATGGACAATCTTTGCCGGTTGGTTCTGAACAAAGTGGATTTGCTCAACATAGTGGTTTGGGAACCAAACTGCTGCATCAGGCTGAACAAATCGCCAAGCAAAAAGGTTACAAAATGATCGCGGTCATATCAGCTATCGGTACTCGCAAGTATTACCTTGAAAGAGGCTTTGAACGCGGTGAGTATTATTTAATTAAGAAATTATAATAAGGCTATCAAACAACTCGGTTTTATATATGGAAATGTTGCTGCTGTTATTTTGGACCTTTTTAAAGGTCAATTTATTAAGTACATCCGGCCCGGCATCGGTGGGTTTGCTGTATACCGAGGCTGTCTCAACCGGCAAATTACTTACTGAATCACAATATGTTGAGGCGGTAGGTTTTTCGACCTTATTGCCAGGTTCCGATGCCTTACAGTTGGCAATGTATGTGGGTTACACAAAAGCCGGCATTCCGGGCGGGTTGGTATCTATTCTGGGTGCTGTGCTACCCCCCACTGTGCTGATGTTCATTGTTATTTCGCTTTTACACCGGATCCGAAAAGAAGCCTGGATGGCAAGTTTTATTGAAGGCATCACCCCTGCCGTAGCGGTATTGATGTTGTTTGTGGCATGGAAGATCTTTATGGGTGGCAATGAGTCATTACCGTGGCAATCGATTGCGATCGGTTCGGCCAGCCTGGCGGCATTGGTATTTGATCTGCCGGCTCCATTGGTAATTTTAGCGGCAGGTATTGCCGGGGTGTATCTGTTCTGATGAACATTCAGGAAAAAAAACAGGTTTGGTCGAGGTTGTTTGTTATGTTCCTTAAAGTGAACCTGATGACCACTTCCGGCCCTGCCTCTGTTGGCTTGTTGTACAAGGAATCTGTAGGAAAGATCATGACCGAAGCTCAGTTCGTCGAGGCTGTGGGTCTTTCTAATGTGTTGCCGGGCAGCGAAGCCCTGAAACTGGCAATGTTCGTGGGGTATGCCGCCAGTGGCATCTCTGGGGTTGTAATTGCCCTATTAGGAGCGTTGTTACCGCCCACTGTGATCATGTTGACGGTGGTATCTGTTTTGTCCCAATTTCAGGGAGAAGCATGGCTCAACAAGTTCATCAAGGGTATGGGGCCGGCAGTGGGTATGTTGATCACGCTTGTTTCGTACCAAATTTTGCGTTCTGATGTTTATAAAACCATTGGTAAAAAGGCATTGATCATTGCCGCGCTCACCTTTGCGGCTTTGTACTTTGACCTTCCATCACCTTTGGTTTTATTAGGGGCGGGTTTATTGGGAGTGGTGTTATTGCGATGAAGCCAAAATTGACGATTTTCACCAATGGCTATGATGGCACTTGGAACAGCATTGACCTTGGGGCACAACTTGCCAAGGCGCTTGGCTTGGAAATTGAGCTGATTGGGGTGGTAGAGGAGGATGATGTCCACCATCCGGTTGAGGAGATCTTTTCAAAAGCTGTCACCTTATTTCAGGACCTTGGATTGGTGTACGACTTGGAATTGGAACCGGGGATTGTTGAGGATGTGGCCAAGAAACGAAAAAACTTGGCAAGGATCCCAATGGACATTAACCAACCAGATACAATTGTGTTGGTAGGCACCTTTGGCCGCAGCCAGGTGCGAAAAATGCTGGTTGGCAAATCATTTCGGTATATTATGGAGTCTGTTGGCCAACCGATCTTGTATGTTCCCGAGTTCCGTTTCCCGGTAAAAAAAATACTTTTGTGCATTGGCGGGCTTGGGTATCCCGTGAAGGCCGAGCCGTTGATTTTAAATATTGCCAAAGCTTGTGGTGCTGAGATCACATTGTTTTCCGTTGTGCCCCCAATTGAATTTGATTACCCCGAAGCCAGAATTGTGAAAGAAAACTGGCAGAGGCTGGCCGAAACCGACACTATCATAGGCAGGACTTTGCGAGAGGGTGTTGCTTTGGCAACCGCTGCGGAGGTTGGAGTAAGTGTAAAGACCAGCCATGGGAACGTTCTTGATGAGATCAGGTCTGAGATCAAACGAGGCCAATATGACCTGGTGGTGATGGGTTCCCACTTTTCCTCACATACCTTACGGCAAATGTATGCGCCTAATGTCACCGCCGAGATTGCCGAAACCTGTTCGGTGCCGATCCTTACTTTGCGGTGCCCGCCCCAGTAAACGCGCGGATCAATTTGTTTGCTGCCATTCCGCAAGGGTTTTTTTAAAAATTTCCCTTGCTTGTGGGTCTGGTATGTTCTCTACCGAGGGATATGATTCAGGTCCGACCCTGTACGAGATGGAATCATCCGGTTTCATTTCCAAACGCAGTTTAATGGTCAGTCCGTTTTCTTCCGATTTTTTTAATAATTCATTGTTGATCATTTCAACGAGGTTGAGCGGCCTTGCGAATTTGCCAGTTGGTGGCGTACTGGAATTAGTGTCTGCGGCCAACAAAGCAGGGCCAGATGGTTGCGGAGCAATGGGCGGGTTTTCTCTGGTTGTTGGTTTTTGAGGACTTCTGCCACCTTCCTTGGTGATGGCTCGCAGGGCCAGATCTATACGTTTGATGGTTTCAACCTGCTCTGGTGGCAATCTGCCATCAGTATTTATTGGCTGCCCTTGGATCTGAATGGAGAATTGCTCGTCTTTTAGGATCCGTACCGATAGAAATGGTGGCAGATCTCTTTTGGCAGTAACCTTTTCAATTAGGGTTTGTGTAAATTTGCTATCCAAAATGCCGATCACGTAACCGCCGATGGCCGCGAGCGCGATCAATATGACGATGGTTGGAATTTGCATGGTTCCTCACTTCTGGCAATTGAGACAATAATGAGTGCCGCGTTGTCCTAATCTGGCTTTGGTGATCTTTTCACCGCAAATTTTACAGGGTTGGCCGTTTCTTTGGTAGACCATAAAGTTATTTTGAAAATTTCCTCCCCGGTAGACCCAATCAAAACTTGCCCCATTCTGGGCGATCCCAACCTCAAGGACAGATCGGATCGCGAAATGTAGCTGCTCAACTTCTTTTTTGGACAGGTCGTTGGTTTTTCTGGTCGGCAAAATACCGGCTCTAAATAGTGCTTCATCGGTATAAATGTTGCCCAAACCAGCTACTTGGGTTTGGTCCAATAAGAAGGCCTTGATGTTTCGGTGGCTGGAACCCAATACCTGGGCAAGAATGGCGACGGTGAAACTTGGGGACAGCGGTTCATACCCTAAATGGCCAATTACTACTTCTGGATCGTTCACCAACCATAACCTGCCAAATTTCCGTGGATCATTGAATACAAGTCTTGTTTCATCTGTAAAGTGGATTGTGGCACGGTCGTGTGGTTGCGGAGCCCGGTCTTGGTTGCAAATAACAAGATCCCCGCTCATTCGAAGGTGAATGAGCAAGGAATCTTGGCCGAGCCTGATCGTGATGAATTTTGCACGGCGGCTTACGGAGTTGACTTTTTGGCCAACAATTTTCTTTTGGAACATTTCTACCGAAGGAGTGGCGATGGTTTTGGGCCAAGATACCTCACATCGGGAGATGGTCTTGTGGATGATATGAGGTTCTACATTGCGGGCAACGGTTTCAACCTCAGGTAGTTCTGGCATTATTCGTTGAACATTTCGCCAACGCTGCGGCCCTCGTGGGCGCGCAGAATTACTTCGCCAACCAGGGGCGCGATGGAGAGTACTGTTAGACGCCCATTCAGCAGGGATGCTTTTTCAGGGGGAAGGGGAACTGTATCGGTCGTGATGAATTGTTTCACGGGCAAGGCGGCTAACCTGGCGGCGGCATCGGCAGAGAAAATTGGGTGCACACAGATCACATAAACATCTCGCGCGCCGTTTTCTTTTAACAAGTTAACAGCCTGGCAAATAGATCCTCCTGTGTCAATCTCGTCATCTACCAAGATAACATCCCGGTTGGCGACTTCTCCAATGACAGATAGGGCCTGCGCTTTGGCGTCGTTGCTGGAGCGCCTTTTCTCGATGAAGGCGATGGGTACGTTCAAATCAGCAGCGATATTGCGGCCTTTCTTCGCAAAACCCAGATCCACTGTTACAACAACCGGGTCGACCATATATTTGGCCAACCCGCGCAAATGTTCAGAGATCAGGTGAAAACCGGTCAGGACGTCTCCGGGGATCGAGAAAAAGCCCTGTACCTGTCCGGCGTGCGGGTCCAAGATCATATATCGGTCGGCGCCGGCTACCTCGAGCATATCGGCTACCAATCTGGCGGTGATGGGAACGCGCGGTTGGTCTTTTTTATCGGACCGGCAATATGCCATATACGGGATAACGGCTGTGATGCGCGCCGCGGAATCTAATTTTAGGGTCTGGATCAGGATCAACAACTCCATCAGATTGCGGTGAACAGGCGAGGATGTGTTTTGGATCACGTATACATCTTGCCCGCGCGCGCTGGAGTGCAATTTTACAAATAAGTTCTCATTGGGGAATTGAATGATGTCGCGTCCGCATAATGGAACCTTGACATATTCCGCGATTTTTTGGGCGAGGTCTGGTGAACCTGTGCCGGCATAAAGCTTGATACCTCGGTACAAGGTAAGGTCACGATGCGAATGTTGAATCATAAACAGCCTTTTTTTATGAGGATACAGAACTACCAATGTAAGTATATCCAAAAAAAACCGACAAAGGCGGTTATTGGCATGATTTTCGCAAAAAAAACATCAATTATGCTATGGGCGATTAATTAATATTTGCGTGGCGTTATGAGGAGACAATGTACGTTGTTGGATCTTTTGTACAACATCCAGCAAATCTGACGGTTCGATGCCTGAAATAAACCCCTGGAACAATTGTTGTTTGATGGAAGTTTCCAGCTCGTGGAGGATCCTTTCAGAGTCTCTGCGCGCCCAAAACCCGGTGTTGAGCAAGTATTGTCGATGGATTTCGATCCGGTTGGTCAATTCTTCTACATTGGTGCCATTGGTAGCGATTGTTTTAACAATGGGAGGGATCCAGAGAGATTCATCGGGCTGCTGGTCAGGCAGGGGGACAACATCCATAAGCAGGGCGTGGTGGAATATTTTTGGTTTGGGGTGATCCAGCTCGAGCATTGTCCGTAAGGCCAGTTCAGTTTGGTCCGCGCCTTCGCGATCGGCTTTGTTGATCACCAAGATATCGGCGATCTCTAAAATTCCCGCCTTAATGGCCTGAATATCATCGCCCATGCCTGGGGCTTCTACAACCAGTGTGGTGTGCGCCAACCCGGCGATCTCAACTTCGCTTTGGCCAGCGCCAACTGTTTCAATCAATATCTTGTCGTACCCGGCTGCGTCGAAAACACTTGAAATTTGGGCTGTTGATATGGATAACCCCCCCAGCGACCCTCGTGAGGCGACGGAGCGAATAAAAACGCCCGTGTCACCCGATAATTCTTTCATCCGGATACGGTCACCGAGGATGGCGCCACCACTAAAAGGACTGCTTGGATCAACCGCGATGATGGCGACCGTCTGTCTTCTCTTTCGGTATTCGAGCGCAATCCGGTTTACCAGTGATGATTTGCCCGTACCTGGAGACCCAGTAACCCCGATGATATGCGCGTTTCCAGCCAATGGGAATAAATCGTCCAACGCTTGTTGGCTGCCGGCGCTGTTATTCTCGATAGAGCTTAACAAACGAGAAAGTGAGAGTCGGTCACCTTTGATCGCTTTTTCAACTAACAGGTCCATGGAATGGTTAGACGGTCATTGATGTGCGTATGTCGTGGATGATCTCTTCGGTAGATGCGCCAGGGCCATACACGTGGTTCACACCCGATTCCAAAAGTAATGGTATATCGGCATTGGGGACGATGCCGCCCACAAACACTTTTACATCCGTTTGGCCGTTGGCTTTTAGCAATTCAATTACTTTGGGGACCAACGTCATGTGGGCACCAGACAAGATGGATATTCCAACGACATCTACATCTTCCTGAAGGGCAGCCTCGGCGATCATGTGGGGGGTTTGCCGCAGACCGGTATAGATCACCTCCATACCTGCATCCCGCAGGGCGCGTGCAACCACCTTCGCGCCGCGGTCATGGCCATCCAAGCCTGGTTTTGCGATTAAAACCCTGATCTTTTTGTCATTCATATGCACCTCTTCTGGTCAGGCCGCAGGCCGGTGTTTATCTTCGGGCACCGCTATGCCGATCTTCAATGTGTTTAAACAATCGTTTCGGCGATCTTGTTTCCGAAAGCCAATAGTTCTTTCATTAATGGTTCTGATCGTGATTCAGCGTATACCCGCAGAACCGGCTCTGTGCCGCTCGGGCGGATCAACAACCAGGAATCGTCCGAAAGGATAAACTTGACGCCATCAAGGTTGGAGATCTCGACAATCGATTCTCCGCCAATGGCCTTGGGTGCGTTTTTGGTAATGAACGCTGTCATTTCTGATTTGGCTACCGGGCGGGCAAGGCGAAGATCTGTACGTTCGTAAAAGGCTGGGCCAACCTCCGCCAACAGATCGTTTACCAATTCACCCAGGGTCTTTTTGTAATGGGCGATCATTTCTACCAGCAACAAACCCATGATCGGACCGTCGCCTTCAGGGATATGCCCAAGGAAGGAGATACCCCCCGATTCCTCACCGCCGATCAATACTTCTTCCGACATCATCAGGTCGGCAATGTGGTTAAAACCGACTGGTGTTTCGTATACTTTAAGGCCATATTTTTTCGCGAGACGGTCGATCATGCGGGTGGTTGATACAGTCCTGACAACCGAACCCTTGAGACCCCGAACCTCGTGTAAATATTTGAGGGATAATGCCATGATCTTGTGCGGGTCAACAAAATTTCCGCGCTCATCCATCGCTCCAATTCGGTCCGCATCACCATCGGTGGCCAAGCCAAATGAACCCAGCCCGGCTCCGATTGCCCCGGTAAGCGCCCCAAGGTTTTTGGCGATCGGTTCTGGGTGAACCCCGCCAAAACCAGGGTTCATCTCTCCGCGAACTTCGGTGATCTCGCAGCCGGTTCCTTGCAAAAACGCCCGGATAACACCTCGACCGGACCCATACATAGAATCGATCACAAAACGCTGGGGGTTCTCGGCGATCACATCCGAATTGATCAATTTTCGTAAATGGTCAAAGTAATCTGGCAGGGGGTTGAATTTCTGGATCGCGCCCAGTTCTTTGGCTTTGCGGTAATCCATCAGGTTTGGTCCCCGCGCCAGTTCTTCATTATCGTTTATATATACTTCAACGCGCCGGCATTGCTCCGGGAGGGCGGACCCGCCATATGCGGCTTTTAATTTAACGCCATTATATCGGGGGGCGTTATGAGAGGCGGTGATCATCACCGCGCCAGCGGCTCGATTATGTTTTACAGCGTACGAGATCGCGGGGGTAGGAGAATCGGATTGGGCCAATAGCACTTTAAATCCATTGGCTGCCAAAACACGGCCAACCTCTGCGGCGTAACGGTCTGATAAAAATCGGGTATCGTACCCCACCACAAATTTTTTACTATCGTAAGTTTCTTCACTTTCCTTGTTCCAATGTTCCGAGGAAGCGGCATCGGCAATTGCCTGGGCAACCATACGCAAGTTGCTGAAAGTAAAAGAGTCTGATATCACGGCTCGCCAGCCGTCGGTGCCAAAGTGGATGGGCATATAGGTTTGCTCCGATTTCGTTTAGGGTGTAAAGGATGGTGTTGCGGTAATGATATATGCAGAGATAACCCAACCTTGTATGTCAGCGGTCTGGTCCTTGATGATCACATGGATCCAGGTTCCTTGTTCGTTCACAACCGGCTGATCATCCAGAATTTGGACCAAGTAGTCGTTTAATACAGTTGTGATGGTAATTCCCCCAGGGGAATCCCTTACTACAACCCCGTCCGATTCGGTGGAAAGGACTCTCCCAAAAATGGCCGTAGGAACGCCTGTCATTGGCAAACTTCCCATTGGCGTAATGGTAGATTCGCTTGTTTGGGCGGGTGATACGGTTGGGGTGTTCGGACGCGGAGTGGTGGTTGGAACAGCCAGTTGCGTGGCGGTGGGGGTGTTTTCAGATACGGAGGGTAACAGGGTTGGTTCGCTGGTTGCGACAGGTTGTAATTGGGAAGGCGCAGATGAGCCTGCGGGCAACAAATTACCCAACCCGCCAAAAAAAGCCAGGACAAACAATGAGATGAGCGCGATGGAACCTGCAAGCGCCAAACCCAATTTATTGGCTGGCCTGACCCCCATATAGATAAAAATGGTGAGGCTGATCAACAATGTGATTGAAAGATGGGCCAGAAAGACAAACAACCCTTGTGGCCACAAGTCGGTGATCCCAGACCCCAATCCGAATCCAGCAACCCCCAATGGAAGATACAACGCGTAGGCAACCATCAAGCCAGGTATGATCGGCCGTGACTCCGATTGGGTAAAGCGCAGGATCAGGATCACTGATCCAACAATAGCCAGAAAGATATCGGGCCACCACAAATGAGAGTGGTAGTAAGCCTGGATGGCGTTATTGCCGGGGAAAAACCGGGTGATGCCCCCAACGAGGGTAGTGGTAAGCAATGTGAGAGCTAAACCAGTGAGGAAAGCGCCACCAGTTTGCTTGAGGGTAGTGGAATCTCCCAAAATAGCGGTTAATACCGAACCAACCAATGGACCCAGAAAGGGGGCAACGAAGATACCAAACATCAAGATCGCATTGGAGTCGATGGCATAACCTACCCCGATCACTACACCGCACAGAACCGAAAGCAGGAAAAAATCGAGATTGGGATTGGAACGATCTAAAATTCCTCCCAGCTGCTCGGTAATTTCCTTGGGGTTGTCTTGCATCCGTATTGGGCGGCGCCTGCGCCGCATGGGGGTGTAATCGGCGCCAAAATGGTCAAAATCCTCGGCGGAATTGTTATCTACATTGGGTTCGATAGATTGGATCTTACGCCGAAATTCCGCGACATCCTTATCCATACGGTCAAAATCAAACTCTTCATTGTTCTGATCTGCTGAGGGTGGAACAACAAGGTTATCCTTGTCGGTTATCTCATTTTGACCCTCGTTATCATTCTCAGGACGATCAAGGTCATCTTGCTTCATCGGCGTAAACTCGCGATCATCCGTAAAGGGTTCTCAAAAAGATCCAGAGCGGAATGGATATTAGGACATAGCAGGTCACACGCGTCTAAGGCGGATTTGGCTGTCCCTTCCTCGGATAGAACGCAGATCCCAAGTTGGGCTGTTTTTAGCATTTCCGCATCGTTGGCGCCTTGGCCGATGGCCGCTACGTACTCTTTACCCAATTCGCGCACAAATTGGGCTTTTTGGTTGGCCTCGCCCCCTTTTGTTAATCGTACTGAACTGAGGTTGAGGTAGTGGTCGATCTTGTCTTGTTGTCCATGGGTGTTGGCGGTTAGGAGGTGGACCTCCATTTTACTGCGGAGCTGGGAGATGCGCTTGAGGACACCATCGATGAGTTGGCCGTCAACCGCAATCGTGCCATTTACATCCAGCACCAAATGTTTAAAAGTGTAGTTGCCACATCCGGGCACCATTACCTCGATCATACGTCCATTATACAAGAAAACATTCTTTAGATTTTTGGGGCTATGCTGCCTGCCGTTGTTGGCAGCGATACATAAAAGGTGGACCCTTGGTTGATGGCGCTTGTAAACCAAATTTTGCCGCCTTGCATTTCAACCAGGTTTTTGGTGATGTTCAGGCCGAGTCCGGCTCCGGTTGCCTTTCTTGCACGGTCATCTTCGGATCGGAAAAACTTGGAAAAGACCATTTTTTGATCTTCCTGGCTCATGCCAATGCCATTATCTGAAATGGATATCACCAGGTGGCCTACGGTTTGTCCATCTGGTTTGGCCGTGATGGTGATCGATCCCCCCTCAGGGGTGTATTTGTTAGAGTTGCCCACCAGATTGACGAATATTTGCTCGGTACGCGTCTGGTCCACAAACAGCTCTCCAAATTGGTCAGGTAGATCCAGTTGGACCGATTGCTTCTTATCGCTGATTTGCCTTTTTGTGGATGCGAGTACGTTTTCGAAGATGGTTTTGATGAGAACGGATTTTGGTTCCAAGCGCATGCGGCCGGCTTCGATCTTCGAAATATCGTTAAGGTCGTCGACGATGGTTCGCATTCGTTCTACATTGGCGTGGATCGTGTTGAGGAAGCTTTTTTGCGGGTCTGTAAGCTGGCCAACCGCGCCGGCAGACATAAGCTCGGTGTAGCCTTTGATTGATGTCATTGGATTTTTTAATTCGTGGGCCACAAAAGAAACGAATTCGCTCTTGGCCAAATTGGCATCACTGATCTGGTTAAACAACATGCCATTGGTTATGGCAATGACGGCATGGTCGCATAATCGGGCAAGAAAAGCAACCAGCTCTTGTTGCGGTTTTGCCAGATTATCGCCCGCAAGTGCCAGAATCCCGATGGTTGAACCATCACGAAGGATCCGGCACCGAATTTGAAGTTGATGATTTGGCTGTACACCAGTACGCGTTGGGATAGTGGCGTCGCTGGAATTTAGAACAACAACCGGCGATTGGTTCTCGTTGGGGTGCGCCAACCAATCTCCGAGTTCATCAATGAACGATCCTCCCTGCTCCTCCCCGATACCTGCCAGTTGCGTGTAGACCATTTTATTATCTGCCCACAAGCCGCATGCGCCTGTATGCAATCCGCTAAATTGGATCGCCCATTTTAAAGTGGTTCGTAAGGAATGAGCGATATCGATCTTCTGATTGAGCTCCAGATCGATCTGTTGCATGATTGATAATTCCTCAACCCTGTTTGCAAGTTTTTGGTCAGTTAGGGCATACAGTCGGGCGTTGGCAAGCGCAGTAGCTGCCTGGTTGGCAAACGCCGCAAGTAATTTATGTTCGGCTTCTACCAAATATGGCGAGTTTTGCACTTCAATCTCGAGTCGTCCGATTATGGTTTGGCCAGATTCCAATGTGATGCTGTGAACCCTGCTTTGTTCAAGTGGGTCTGGGCTTGTTTCGGCAGCAACCATCCAATGGCCATCCTCAGAAACCCAAAGTTTGCCCTTGGAACCATCGATCAACCCCAGGGCAAATTGGAGGATGAGCGGTGGCAGAAGGTTGGGGGATAATGACTGATTCAGTTGCTCGGCCGCCTGATTGAGTTGTGAAAGTTTGGTATTGCGCTGTTCCATTTGGCGCATAAGTTTGGAACGCAGGATTGCGCTGGCAGTTTGATCGGCGATCGATTGCAGATAGTCTTGATGGGCACGGGTGTATTTAGAATGGGGATCGGAATTTGCAACCGCCAAACAACCAATCGTATCGGCCCCACTATTGAGAGGTACGGCTAAAAAATTGGTATAAGACCGGCCCTTTGCATCATCGTGGCTGATGTACGGTTTTCTTGTAAGGGCGACGGTGATCTCAGGATCATCGGCTGAAGTGCCTGGTTTATTTTCTCGCTGGGTTATCCGTTCATCGTGTTCCACAAAGAACGGGTAAGTGTATTGGCCTTCTACTTCAGTTCTCGTCAAGACTCTAAATGATTCTATTGGCATCAGCTGGCAGGTTTGGGCATATACCAATTCCAGAATGTCGTCGATTTGAACTGTGATGTTGATGCCCTGGGCAATACGCGATAAGATTTCGATCTCGTTGGTCTTCCTTTCCAACTCATTGCTGGTAAAGGCCTGTACGAGGTCGATCCGGATCTGCCAAATATTGCTCTCAACTCGCTGGAAATCGGTTAATGCTTCTGGGTCGATATCTTGAACGGTTGTCGCCTCTACCCAGCCAAACAATTTGTCGGGTACCCGAACCAAAAAATAGGCACTGTTTTGGCCAACGCGCAAGTTTTCTACCCCCTGGTGACCTCGCAGAGCGGCAGGCAGGCCATCTTCGAAGATCCTTTCGATGGCCGGGGTTTGGTTTTCAGGAAGCGCTGTTTGGTATGCGCCGGCATTCGGGTTCCAAAAAAAGGCGCGGATAGAAAAACCAGCCAAATCGCGCTGAACCTGTTCAATGAGGCTGGCTATGAGTTGGCCGGTTGGTTTCATCGTAACTCTCTGGTAGAAGCCGAATGGGTAAACTTGGGGCTTTCGGATCGACTAAATATCAAGATTACGGACGCGCTTTGCGTGCGTGGTAATAAATTTTTTCCGGGGAGCTACTTCGTCCCCCATCAGGATATCGAACGTTCTTTCAGCCTCGGCCGCATCCTCCACAGAAACAAGGAGCAATGTGCGGTTGGCTGGGTTCATCGTGGTATCCCATAACTGCTCAGGGTTCATTTCACCCAAACCCTTGTACCGTTGCAAACTGGCTTTTTCACCATCTTTTCCAAGCTCGCCGATTGCGGCATCTTTTTCTGTATCTGAATACAAATACTTCACATTGCGCTTGTGCTCCAACCGGTATAGGGGAGGTTGGGCGATGTACAGGTGCCCTTGGTCGATGAGCGCGGGCATGTGTCGGAAGAAGAAGGTAAGCAATAAGGTCCGGATGTGGCTGCCATCGACGTCAGCGTCTGTCATGATGATAATTCTGCTGTAACGCAAGCCAGAAATATCCATATTGTTGCCAATGCCCATTCCCAATGCCGAGATCAATGCTTTAACTTCGTTGTTTCCCAGTATCTTGTCTAAACGGGCACGTTCGGTATTAAGGATCTTTCCACGTAGTGGCAGGATCGCCTGAAAATGCCTGTCGCGGCCTTGTTTGGCAGAACCACCTGCCGAGTCACCTTCTACGATATACAACTCGGTTTTGCTGGAATCACGCTCTGAACAATCGGCAAGTTTGCCGGGGAGGGTAAGCGACTCCAACGCTGATTTTCGGATGACCAGGTCGCGGGCTTTTCGGGCAGCATCTCTGGCGCGCGAAGAGGTTAGGCATTTTGAGACGATCGCCTTGGCGGCTTGGGGATTTTCCTCCAAAAAGGTGCCAAAGTTATCGTTGACCACTTGTTGAACATAGGTGGCCACTTCTGGATTCATCAACTTAACCTTGGTTTGGCTTTCGAACTGTGGGTCGGGGTGTTTGATCGAGACGATCGCGGTCAAACCTTCGCGGGTGTCATCGCCGGTAAAATTGGATTCAGCATCCTTGATCAAGCCATTCTTGCGGGCGTAGTCATTGATTACCCTGGTTACGGCAGTACGAAGACCGGTCATGTGGGTGCCGCCATCGATCGTGTTGATGGTATTGGCGAAAGAGAAAACAGATTCAGCGTATGCATCTGTGTATTGGATGGACACTTCAATGCCAACGTTTTCAATCTGTTTCTCGGCATACATCACTGTATGCAAGTTACCCCGATTGCGGTTGAGATACCGCACGAATGATCGAATACCACCTTCAAAGTAAAAGGTCATCTCACGGTCGGTGCGTTGATCGATCAGATTGATCGTTACCCCGCGGGTAACGAATGCCATTTCTCGAAACCGCTGGACGAGGGTCTCAAATCGAAACTCCGGATTTTCCTTGAAGATGGTTGGGTCGTATTTGAAAGTGGTTTTTGTGCCATGGGCATCTGGTTTGGCTTTGCCTACCACCTTTACCGGTTCCTGGGGGATGCCGCGTTCGTACCGTTGGGAGTGAACCTGGCCGTTTTTGGTAACTTCGACCACACACCATTCTGACAGGGCGTTTACGGCGCTTACGCCTACGCCGTGCAATCCACCACTGACCTTGTATCCACCACCGCCAAATTTACCACCGGCATGCAATACGGTCATAACCACTTGCAATGCCGATATTTTCTTCTCGGGATGGATCTCAACCGGAATACCTCGGCCGTTATCTTGAACCGTAATGGCGCTATCAGGATGAATGGTTACCTCAATACGGTCACAAACACCAGCGAGCGCTTCGTCGATGGAGTTGTCTACTACCTCATAAATAAGGTGATGGAGCGCTTTATTGTCTGTGCCGCCCACATACATGCCTGGTCGGCGACGAACGGCTTCCAAACCTTCCAGTACTTGAATGCTGGAAGCGTTGTAATTAGCGGGAGTAGCCACGATGTCCTCCGTTATTCATTGGCGGGATTAATGGTTTGCGTGTCTATGTTGAACCTCTTGAGGGTGTTGTCAACCCAAAGGATGTTCTCAACAAAGTAGATAAAGGTAGCGGCAAGGATGCCGGTTGCGATGAATCCATGGCCAAAAATGCCAAACGAGGTCATCCAGGAGGAGGCGGGGGCGGATCTCCAAAGGTAATCCATCGCTTGTGACAACATCAATGCGATGATCGAAAACCAGCCCAAAGTTGGCAATCCGTATCTGATGATCTTCCAGGTTACCGTGATCGAACCCCATGCGCTGACTCGGAACATAAACAAGGGGAAAAAAGAATAAAAATAGAACATGGCGAACCAGGATGCCGGGACCATCAGAACAAACCCCAGGATCGTCCGGAAAGGATCTGGAACCAACGCCAGCAAGAAAAACACAATGATCACCGGAATATACATCAACGCGAACAAGATGGTCCAACCGATGTTTAGAATAATGACATTGAGCAATTGCCTGGGGAATGATGATTTTTCGCCTGCGACGAGCGCCGTACGGGAAACCCACGAAAAATAAATGGTGCCCAGAATGATGCCGATGATATTGACCAAAACAATTGACCACAGAATTTGCGGAGGTGTTAGGTCTGCTAACACGATGCGTTCCGGTAATGGAGAATCGCCAGCAAGTGAGGCGCTAAACAAACTGTAAACACCCACTGGAAATGTGCGAAGGAGCGAGAAAAGATTGAAATTGCTGGTGATTTCCGTTAATGCTGTTGCCATCTCGGCTGGCAACTCCGCTGTATTTTGCTTGATCAGATCCATGGCTGGGCCAAAAATGGAATTGGCCTTGGCGTGGGGACCGAGCCAAAGGAACAGGTCTATCGCGATAGGCAGAAAGACCAAATAAATATGTGATGCAACCACATTGAAACCCCTTATTAGCACTTTGAACACCGAAGGGGGAGGAGGGAGGAGTGTGATATCAGGTTTGTTTGTTTCCATAACCTATTAATTCTACCATAGCAAGGCTAACGGCTTAATTAAAGAAACACACAACAGGTGTCAAGGGGTGGTTGGGGGGTGGAGACGGTATAGTAAAATGGATTTACCAAATTATGGATACCTTGGCTTACCAAAAGATCAATCGGCTTAGTGTGATCGTCGCGGTTATCCTCATCGCGTTTGGGGTGTCCGTCCTCATTCCCGCGACGGTTTTCCAGTTAAATATCCAAATTTTTAGCATTGCATACTCCTTCCCGATCAACCTTGTTTTTATCTCCAACCTGTTAACCGCATTGCTCGCAGCCACGGGGATGGTTTGGTTCTTGCAACTGCACCCAAACCTTGGCGCAGATTCCACCTTGCTTCAGCACGCGTTGACACCCGGGGTCACTGCTTTCATTCTAAATACCACGCTTCACTCGGTTCAGGTGGGGGCAAGCTGGTGGGCGCTCTTTTTTTTCGGTGGGGTGGTCCTCTTTTTCGTGATCATGGCCGAATATTCGGTGATCGATCCGGTGGATATTTGGTATGCGGCTGCTACGATTGGCTTACTGTCGCTTACGTATTTACTGTTTCTCATTTTGTTGTTGTCATTGTCCCACACGGGGCAGCGTTTGTTCGTGCTTGTTTTAACCATTTTGCCCATCTCTGTTTTTGTTGGTTTACGGGCTTTTCAGCTTCGGTTTGGAAAATGGATGGTGTATTGGGGTGTTGGTGTTGGAATCCTCACAACCCAGATCGCTGTGGCATTCCATTATTGGCCGCTTAATCCGGTTCAATATAGCTTGCTGATCACAGGTGTTCTTTTTTCTGCCATCGAACTTTCTCAGAATTTGATCGATGGCTTAGACATCAGGAAGGCTATGATTGGCCCGGCGATTGGTTTGTTATTCTTTGTTTTTGTAGGAGTATTGTTGTGAACATAAATCAGAACGGGTTACAACTAAGCCCGGCCCAAATTTACGCGATCCACAAACATTGCCAAAATGAGGTTCCACGAGAAGCGTGTGGCTTATTGGCGGGGATCGATGGTATTGTGAAGATCGTGTTGCCGGTAATGAATATAGCGCCAGGCAAGACCACATACGAAATGGATGCCCGTGCCCAGTTGAGGGCATTGGAGTTGATCGAGGCTGAAGGGCTGGAATTATTGGCCATCTATCATTCTCATCCAAAAGGGCCGCCACACCCATCCGAATCGGATATTCGCAAGAACCAATATGATGTACTGCACCTGATCAATTCTCGGGCTGGCCGAAATTGGGTAAGCATGGCATTTCGCCTGACAAGCGATAACTATGTTGAATTGCCTGTTACTGTACGGCAATGAAACTTTGGCCATGCCAGAGGGTTTAATAGGTATACCCGGAGGTAATGCATGCAAATCTTAGCTATATTTGGCATAGTACTGGCCGCATATTTGATCGGTTCTATTCCAAATGGATTATTGATCGTAAAAATTAAAACCGGAAAGGACGTTCGCCAAATCGAAAGCGGACGCACAGGCGGCACCAATGTTTTACGAGCAGCCGGGTTTCTTTCTGGCCTTTTAACCGCAATTTTGGATATTACAAAAGGTATTTGCGCGGTTCTTCTTGCAAAATACTTTTTTTCTGAGGTTCCTGTGGCGCATATGCTGGCGGCTGTTGCCTCCATTATTGGCCACAATTATTCTATCTTTATGCCCGAATTTGGCGAAGACGGCAAATTGGTGCGGTTTAGGGGAGGGGCTGGCGGCGCGCCGGCATTAGGCGCGGCGATCGGCTTGTGGACGCCGGTGGCACTTTATATCCTTCCGTTGGCAGTCCTTGTTTATTTCACCATAGGTTACGCATCGGTGACAACGTTCAGCATCGCCTTCTTTGCTTTTGTAATGTTCGTTATCCGGTATTTTCAAGCCCCGGCAACCTCGCCGGTTGAGTACATTCTCTTTGGGGTGCTTGCCATGGTCTTTTTAGGCTGGGCATTGCGGACAAACTTTGCCAAGTTGCTTGAAGGCAATGAGAGAGTGGTAAGCATTAGCTTGCATGGGTGGCTCAACAAAAAGAAAACCCCGCAATAACGCGGGGTTTTCTTTTTGTTGAGTTAGAAGGATTATTCCTCAACCTCAGGAAGGTCGTTGCTTTCAAGTGCAAGTTTTAACAGCACCTGAAGGTTGTGTTGGTGTAAAGTTTCTGCCAATCCGCCCAAATGAACCCGGCTCTTGCCACACTCTTCAATCGTGACCTCATCCAGATAATCCATTGGGATCTTGCGCTTTTTGGCGGCATTAATATGTTTGCGTAAATTTGAAAGATAATTGAGGTTTTCTTTTACCGCTGCGTCAATCTCGCCGCGAAGAACGATATCGCCGTGGCCCTGGATGATGTTTTCCAAGCCCATTTTCCCAATTTTTTTGATCGAAGCCACGATCTCGTTGATATTGCCATCGATCACGAATGGAAGCGGCATGAACGCGTCACCGGCGAAAAGGATCTTGTCCTCCTCAACCAAAACCGAAATCCCATCATTACTGTGGCCGGTTGCGGGTGAAAGGATCAGGTTCTTTTTGCCTACCCGCAAAATAAAATCACCCTCATCGAAGGTCAAGTGCGGTAAAACAATTTTTACCTGATTATATGCAGGGTTGTTTTTCCGTGTTTTTTCCAACGCCGGAACCCCTTTTTTCTCCATCAGGTCTCGGCATGCGGTGGAAGAAATGACCGTGGCACCCGGGAAGAAACAATTACCCCAGCAATGATCTGCATGGTAGTGGGTGTTGATCACATAGCGGACATGCAAATTTAGATCGTGTTCAACAAACTCGCGGATTTGAATGGTTTCGTCCGGTGTGGCGAGGGTGTCTATAACGACAGCCCATTGGGGGCCGGTAATAACGCCAGCAGTAACCTGTGCGTAAACTTCACTTTGGAACCAATAAACATTCTCCGAAACTTTTTCTCGATGCATTTGATAGCTACCCTAAAAAATTGATAGCCTATAAATAGCATAAAGAATCGCTTAAATCAAGCAAATTATGACATTTGTACCGTTGATAAGGTACCTATAGTGCCAGTAGCAAGAGGTTCTCAGTTCCAGCGCTCAAGAAAGTTTGGATTAGTTTTCATCCGGGTAATTGTTCAGGATGCGGTCGATCTTGTCCAATACCGGGTCGGTAAGCTTGTCCACTGCTTCGGCAGCGGCAATATTCTCGTGTAATTGGCCAGGCTTAGACGCCCCTGTAATTACACTGCTCACTTCTTTGCGCCGTAAAAGCCAAGAAATGGCCAATTGGGCGGTAGTGATGCCGATTGAGTTTGCGACCACGCCAAGTTGCTCTACGATGGTGATCCGTTCGGGCGTAATGCGGTCTTTGATCCAAGACATGCTTTCGATGGATGCGCGGCTTCCTTCGGGAATTCCCGCGTTGTATTTGCCAGTGAGCACCCCATAATAAAGAGGGCTCCAGGTGGTAAGGCCCAAACCATACTCGCGGCAGATAGGGTTCAATTCACTTTCTACCCTGCGCCGGTGGAACATATTGTATTGGGTCTGTTCTACCGAAGGACCAATAAGGTGGTTTTGGGCAGCGAACGCGTATGCGGATACGATCTGCCAGGATTTCCATTCACAGGTGCCCCAATACAGGATCTTGCCTTGGCGGATTAGGGAATCCATGGTGATGACCACCTCATCGATCGGGGTGTCAGAATCAAAGCGATGGCAAAAATACAGGTCCAGGTAATCCAATTTCATGCGTTTGAGGCTGGCATGGATCGACTCGGTAATATGTTTGCGCGAAAGTCCCCGCCCATTGGGCCCCGGCATCGATGGCCAAAACACCTTGGAAGACAAGACCAGCGATTCCCGGTTGACAGTGTTGATCGCGCTTCCAAGCACTTCCTCTGCGTGGCCGTTGGCGTATATATCCGCGTTATCAATAAAATTGATCCCTGCGTCGATCGCTTCGTGGATGATCTCGGTAGAATTTTTTTCATCCACCTGATTGCCAAAGGTTACCCACGAACCTAACGAAATGTCGCTTACTTTGATGCCCGATCTGCCTAATCTGCGATAATGCATGATATTGATCCTTTCATTGGGTGATATCTACAATTCCGCCAAATGTATTTACGGAGATCATCCACTGGGAACCGGGCGAAAAGTTTTGGAAATATGAAAAATCCTGGGTAGTATAGGTTTTCTCCCCATCTTGCGTCGAGAAGACCACCTCGTAATTTTCGCGCGCATTTCCTTCCCGTTGGTTTGCCCCAATGCTTACCATCGGCCACACGGCATTGTTTCCTTCTCCTGATGCCCTAAACACATCGACTTCGGCCCAGTCCTGAATTGTGTACGTACAGCGGTCATCGTAGATCTCATACTGGCAAGTCTCAACAACCTCACCGGTACCATTCCCTTGGTCGACGATCTCGGTTGTGCATACCTCTTTGGAATTTTGGCCAGGAGTGTCGGATGTGGTTCGATATTTGGTCTGGCAAGACTGAATTTGTCCACCGGCCGGGACCTCATCCCTCCAGGCTTCCTTTTGCACATCTACCAGAGCCTCAACCGCGATACTGCGGCTCCAATGGGTTTGTGAAACTGTTGCCGGCATGGATGTGGATCGAAAGAAAAGGAACCAAATAAGGCTGCACGCCAACAAAAGGAAGGCAACCACAGGCAACGCCATCCATAGCCTAAACCCGGATGTTGGAATGGGGTTTGAGGTCGGGGGTGGCGGGGCAGCCATATTGTTGTTTGCCGTCAACGAAGTGCCACACGCGGCGCATTGGGGTGCTGTGGTTGGGTTTTTATTCCCACACTTTGGGCAATGGGTGTATTGTGACTCTGCTACTTTGGCGCCTGAGGACCTGCGTTTTCCCTCAGCGATATCGCCGCCACATTGGCTGCATACTTTGGAAGAGGCAGCATTGCGGGTACCGCAGAAAGGGCAATGGAAATCCGCGCCGGCAGCTGCTTGGGCTAATTTGGCATCGTCTTCTATTTTCCTGGCGTCCTTATCCAGTTGGAATGCGACCTCGGCGGGTTGGGGCGCACCGCACTGTTTGCAGGTCTTTTGCATACCCTGGTTTTTTGCCTGGCAATTCGGGCATTCCCAATTTAATTCAACATAACCCAGTGATCGTTTGGCCATCCATACCTTCTTATTAAATAAAAAATCTGGTGCTGCGCTTAATTATGGCATACAGCACCAGATTTTCAAAACCTATTGAAGGTTATTTTACGGTAACGATCAGGTACATTCGGCAAATGCGGGAATTGCCCGTGAGGAGCGCCCAAGTGGTGGAGTAGGTGCCCGGGTTTTTGGGAGCCTCCATATCGATGGTCATGCGCAACTTGCCACCCAAGCCAACCGTCTCTGGCACTAAATAAGCGCTGCCATTGGCATACATTGGCACGCCAGAGTAATGCGCATAGCTTGTTTGTCCGCCGTGCCAAACTGCGGTGCCATCGTTGACAACAACCCAGGTCATATCGAATGACTGGCGCGGGCGCATCACCACATAATCGGCGGGTTGTTGGTTTACCAGGCTGCAGCTATAGATGTCGTCATTCTTGAATTTACTGGTATCTACATTCACCACGGGAGATGGATATTCCATGGTATCTACAAATTCACGGATGCTCATTTTTTCGGGTTCGCCGCTGATCTTAGGCTGAACCGATAACGCACCTGCAGTGCCAACTGGCAATAAGGAAACCAGCATGATCGACAAAAGGGCCAAGTATTTCATCTTATTAATTATTTTCATTTTCGCAACTCCTATCAAGCATACTATATCATAATCCATGCCGGTTGGCCTTTTAGGCTTTTTGCATATACCTCAATCGTTCCCAATTCCAAGCGGTTTCCATTTGCTTTCATCTTTAAGGCGGTGTTCTCCTCCGCCCCTTTGGTGAAGGTTGTCGAACCCTTCAGGTTTGATGAACAATTGGTCGCCATCCAGCAAACCAGTAAGGCCGGTTTGGCCCATTTCTGGCCGTTTGGCTTGGCATGCTTTGCAGGTTTTTGGGTCGTGAATCTTGTAATCGACCGGTTCTTCGTAAGTGGTGATGTAACCTTCGTAATTGCGCAAAATGATCTTGTGATCGGACATGCTGATCTGATAATTGGGTTGCAGCGGGATCTTGCCGCCGCCGCCAGGCCCATCCACAATGTATTGCGGAACCGCGTACCCTGAGGTGTGGCCGCGAAGGCCCTCTATGATCTCAATCCCTTTGGCAACCGGGGTGCGGAAGTGCCCGGCGCCTTCTACCAAGTCGCATTGGTATAGGTAATATGGGCGTACGCGTACCCGAACCAATTTGTGAACCAGTTCGCGTTGGATGTGGACGCAGTCGTTGACGCCCGCAAGCAAGACGCATTGATTGCCTAATTGGATGCCCGCCCGGGTGAGCCGGTCGGTGGCTTGGGCCAGTTCGGCAGAGATCTCGTTTGGATGGTTAACGTGAATGTTCATCCAAAGCGGGTGGAAATTTGAGAGCATGTCGGCCAGTTCCTGGGTGACGCGTTGGGGCATAAAAACGGGAACGCGGCTACCGATGCGGATGATCTCGATGTGAGGGATCTCGCGCAGTCGTGTGAGCAATTCCTCAAGGATCTTGGGGGCCAATACCAACGGGTCACCGCCAGAGAGTAAAACATCGCGGATCTGCGGGGTATTTTTGATGTATTCGATCTGGGCTTCGAACTCTTGCCGGTTGAAAGTTTGGCCGGGGTCGCCAACAATACGGCTGCGGGTGCAATAACGGCAGTAAGAGGCGCACTGGGTAGTGACCAACATTAGCACCCTATCCGGATAGCGATGGACCAAGCCTGGAACCGGAGAGTGGCGGTCTTCCGCGAGGGAATCCTCCATCATCGATGTGAAGGCATTCATTTCTTCGGATCGAGGGATGATCTGTTTTCGGATCGGGTCTTCAGGGTCATCAGGATCGATCAGCGATATAAAGTAGGGAGTAACATCTACCCGGAATAGGCCGCTACTGTTGAGGGCTTTTCGTTCGCTCTCGGTGAGGGGGAAGATCTTCTCGATGTCTTCCGCGCTGTTAAGGCGGTTGCTTAATTGCCAACGCCAATCGTTCCACTTTTCCTCTGGAACATCGGCATAGATCTTTGCTTTGCGTGATGAAAAAGGTTGTGCCATTTTTTCTCCTCTGGTTATGTTTTGGTTAAATAGGTGTAGATCAAAACAATCGGAGGGCAAGGCAAGGGGGATCGTGGTCTGGAAGATACATGATATATTTTTCTTAAAAGATACTCCATTATAAATGATTTACCCGAGGTGATTACATGGCGATTGAAGGTACTCATGGATTGTGGGCTGACTTGGCTGTAGAGAAACCTGGCCAGAATAAAAAAACCGTACATGTGCTTGGCGTTCCATACGATGGGCTTGCGAGCGCTCGCAAGGGGGCGGCTGAAGCTCCTTCCGAGATTCGGATGTGGTCTCGCCACATAACCCCGTTCACGGAAGACCGCACCGACCTGAGGGGTTTGCAACTACTGGACCATGGGGATATGGTCATCGATGATGCGCAAGTGGGTTATGCGGAGGTTGAGCGGGTTGTGGCGAAATTGACCGATCCGGTAGTGGTGTTGGGGGGCGATCATTCCATTTCCATCCCTGTATTGCGCGAGATGGTCCAAAACACGCCTGAGATGGGCTTGCTTTGGATCGATGCCCACCCAGACCTGTGCGACTCATTCGACGGGTCCCGGTTATCTCATGCTTGTGTGTTGCGCCGCGCGCTGGACGCGGGCTTGGACCCAAACCGGGTGGTGATGGTGGGGGTGCGCTCTTGGGAGGAGCAGGAATTGGAAATAATTAGCAAAGGTGAGATGCTTGTGATCACTGCCGCCCAGATCGCCGAAAACGGAATGGCATTCTATAAAACAGCCATCCGAGACCGGCTTGCTTTCAGCTCATCCATATATATTAGCTGCGACATAGATTCGCTCGATCCATCGGTGGCCCCTGGCACCGGGATACCCGACCATGGGGGGTTATCCATGAGGGATGTACTGGCAACCATTGGATGTGTGGCTGGCAGGGAAATTTTGGGGTTGGATATTGTTGAAGTCGCCCCGCCTTTGGATCCATCAGGCGTCACGGTTTTTGCTGCCCTGAAGATAATAATGGAGTTTTTGGGAATAATTGCCCGTCAGAAGGGTTAGTAAAAAAAACCTTTTTAGGATAAACTTAAGCCTAAGTAAAAATTTAATCATCCCTGCAAGCCATCATCGAAGAAGGAATAAAATGCATAGGATCCTTAATTCTGTTTTTTTGCTTGGGCTGTTGTTGGCGTTGGCGTTGGCATTGGTGGCGGGCGCTTGTGCCCCGGCCGCGCCGGTGGCAAGTGCACCTGAGGTTCCAACCGAAGAACACAAAAGCCGCCCTGCCCCCCAAAATCCAAATCTGATCTTGGCTACGACCACATCAACACAAGATTCGGGCTTGCTGGATGTGTTGGTGCCATTGTTTGAAAAAGAATATGGTTATGTGGTTAAAACCGTAGCTGTTGGCTCTGGGGCTGCAATTGCGATGGCGCAAGAAGGCAACGCGGATGTTTTGTTGGTCCACTCGCCCGCCGCAGAGAAGAAGTTTATGGAAGAAGGGTGGGGCAAGGAAAGTGCCCTGTTGATGCACAACGATTTCATTATTGTTGGGCCAGAAGCCGATCCATCTGCGATAAAAGGTTTGCCTGTAGTGGATGCCTTTAAAAAGATCTATGCTGATGCTTCCCCGTTTGTCGCCCGTGCGGATGAATCGGGCACCAGCGCAAAAGAGCTGGGGATTTGGAAGAAGGCCGAAGTAGACCCGGCTACCGAAAAAGCCGCCTGGTATAACATGACTGGCCAGGGCATGGGTGCCTCGCTTACGATCGCTTCAGAAAAGGGCGCCTACATCCTAACCGACCGTGCTACCTACCTGGCGAACAAGGCCAACCTTGCTTTGGCCGTTTTGGTTCAGGGTGACCAATCGTTGTTGAACATTTACCACGTGATCACCATCAACACTGAAAAGTGGCCTAACATCAACTATCAGGGCGGGTTGGATTTCCAACACTTTACGATCGACCCAAAGACCCAGGCGATCATCGCCCAATTCGGTGTGGATACCTATGGGGAGCCTTTGTTCTTCCCGGATGCCGATAAAACTGACGCTGATTTTGGTTTGTAAGATACACTACTATAATTGGGAGGGATTTGAAACCCCTCCCAAAAACATTATGTTTGCTTTTTTTGAGACCCTATTTGCGGATGTCGAGATCTGGGAGATCACACGGTTATCTTTAACTGTGTCCGGGATATCTACGTTTGCCAGCATCCTGATCGGTTTACCGTTGGGGACGCTGCTTGCGTTGAAAAGGTTCCCGGGCAGGTCGATCATCCTGACCATTATCAATACTGGCATGGCCTTGCCACCAGTCGTTGTTGGTTTGGCAGTAGCCATGACGTTATGGCGGTCTGGACCGCTCGGTTCTTTTAATTTGATCTACACCCCCACCGCGATCGTGATCGCCCAAACCATCATCGCTGCCCCGGTGGTAACGGGGTTAACGGCTTCGGCGTTGCAACAATTGGATCCACGATTGGGCCAACAGTTACTGGGCTTGGGAGCTTCATCTTGGCAAATGGTGATCACGTTGTGGTGGCAGGTAAGGTTGTCGCTCTTTGCGGCGGTCATGGCCGGGTTTGGCTCGGTTATTTCGGAGGTCGGCGCATCCATGATGGTGGGTGGCAATATCAGCGGGCAAACCAGGGTGCTTACCACGGCGATCGTGTTGGAAAGCAATAAGGGACAATTTACCAAGGCCATCGTTTTGGGTGGCTTCTTGTTGTTCATCACGATGCTGATCAACTATGCCCTAACGTGGGTGCAACAACGCGGGGTTGCCCATAAATGAACCCATACCTTTCCATCGCGGACCTAACCATCCAAAGAGATCGCGTCACAGTAGTGACGGTCGATGGATTGGATATTGAGCAAGGGAAGGTGGTAGCTGTCATTGGTCCCAATGGCGCAGGCAAGTCCAGCCTGTTACTGGGAATCGCCAATATTATTCCCCGCAAAACCGGCTCTGTAACGCTGGGTGGGTTAACTTTTGGAAAATTGCATGCCGTTGAGTTCCGAAGGCGCGTGGCTTTGGTGATGCAGGAACCGATGTTGTTGGATGCCACCGTACGCCAAAATATTGGTTTAGGTTTGTATTACCGGGGAACATTTGGTGAATTGGAACGGCTGAAAGTGGACCATTGGGCAGAAAAAATGAAGATCAGCCACTTGTTGGATCGACCAGCAGACAAAATATCTGGCGGTGAAGCCCAGCGTGTTAGCCTGGCCCGCGCGTTTGCGTTGGAACCGGATTTGTTACTCCTGGATGAGCCTTTTAGCGCATTAGACCCGCATACGCGAAAAGGGTTGACCAAAGACCTTAGGTCTGCCCTGAAAGAAACAAATACAACAACATTGTTTGTAACCCACAACCTGCGGGAGGCAAGGGATATGGCAGACCAGATCGCGGTGATTTGGGATGGCAAACTAATTCAGTGTGGAAGCTGGGACGAAATCACCAGCAATCCGGCAACGGAATCCTTGCGGCAATATTTGGGCGGCCACCTACACGAAGAATAGGTGGCGCTAACTTTCCTCTACGTCTTTAAATTCCGCGTCGATTATTTCAGAGTGGTCTTGGGCTGCAGAACCGGCACTGCTGGATTGGGGAACTCCGAACAATCGTGCCCTGATCTCGGCTACCACGTTTTCCGGGCAAAGTTCAATAAACAAATATTGGGTGAACCAAAGCACACCAAAGTCATCGATCCATCCGGCTATGATCAAGGAATCAAAGTCGAGCGGAAAAATGGTGTAGACAACACCAGTGAATGGAATTATTTTTAGCAGGAAATTGACACGACGGTCGATGACCAAATTCCAAACCAATTTTAGATGGTACAGAATCTCTCGAAGGGGAGTTGTTTTTTGGGGTGTCATCTGGAAATCTGGTTTATTTGCCATGGTTACATTATATACTGGCTAAAAATTATTGGACGGATCTTTAGCGGGAATCTGGTTTCGGTCGAACGGGGTTACTTGGTACACATAGTAATTAAGCCAGTTGGCAAACAGCAAATTGGCATGCCCACGCCAGCGAACTTGTGGCTCTTTTGAGGGGTCATTGTTCGGATAATAATTTTTGGGAACATTGATCGATAAGCCCTTGCTAACATCCCGGTCGTACTCTCCCTTGAGGGTCCGGGGGTCATATTCAGAATGCCCGGTGATGAAAAGGTGTCGCCCGTCTTTGGCGCCGACAATGTAAACGCCAGCCTCATCCGATTCAGAGAGGATGGAAAGGTCGGGTACCTTATCGATGTCCTTCCTTCTGATCTCAGTGTGCCTGGAATGGGGAGCCATGAAGGCATCGTCGAAACCACGCATTAATTTCTCTTTGGGAGCCAAATTTCGATGTTCGAAAACGCCGAACATTTTGTCCGGTAACGGATATTTGGGCACCCCATATAAGTGATAAAGAGCAGCCTGGGCACCCCAGCAAATATAAAAAGAAGATTCAACGTTCGTTTCTGCCCAATCGATGATATTGGTTAGTTCTTTCCAGTAATCTACTTGTTCAAACGCCAATTGCTCCACGGGTGCGCCGGTGACGATCAGGCCATCAAATTTTTGGTCTTTTACCTCATCAAAGGTGAAATAGTGGTTCAGCAAATGATCTGCGTCGGTATTTTTGGATTCATAAGTAGCAGTGTGTAATAGGGTGATATCTACCTGCAATGAAGAGTTGCCCAACAACCTTAACAATTGTGTTTCGGTTGCTACCTTGGTTGGCATTAAGTTGAGGATGGCTACATTGAGGGAGCGGATGTCTTGGTGCTCGGCTCGCTCTTCTCCCATCACAAATACATTTTCCTGTTCCAATATGGCTCGGGCAGGCAAGGTTGAGGGGATCTTTACTGGCATATCGTTATTCCTTGAATTATTAATAAGTTCAGGCTGGCGATCAAGAAAAATGCCAGCCTGAATATTTGGCAGAAATTACTTTGTCAGGGCTTGGTTCAAATCCCAGATGATGTCATCCACATCTTCAAGCCCAATACTAAGGCGGATAAAGTCAGGGCTGACACCGGCTTTAATTTGCTCAGATTCAGACAGCTGGCTATGGGTGGTGGATGCGGGATGGATAGCCAGCGATCGGGCGTCGCCGATGTTGGCAACGTGGCTGAAGAGTTCCAAATTGTCTATGAATTTTTGGCCAGCTTCAGCACCGCCCTTGATGCCGAATCCCAAAATGGACCCAGCGCCTTTTGGGAAATAGCGTTTGCTGATCTCGTGGTCTGGGTGGCTCTTGAGGCCCGGATATTTGACCCAGCTGACATTGGGGTGTCGTTCCAAATATTCGGCCACAGCTTGGGCATTCTGTACATGCCGTTCCATTCTCAGGCTAAGGGTTTCAATGCCCTGAATGGTTTGCCAACTATTGAATGGCGACTGGCTGGCGCCAATATCGCGTAGAACATGAACACGCGCTTTGATGGCAAATGGAGGCAGGCCTGCGCCAACCAGGCTGGTATATACCAAACCGTGGTAAGAGGGGTCTGGCTCAGTGAAGTTGGCAAAGCGGCCAGAGCCGTAATCAAAATTGCCGCCATCAATGATCATGCCGCCGATACTTGTTCCGTGCCCGCCGATGAATTTGGTGGTGCTGTGCGTGACCACGTTCGCGCCCCACTCAATGGGCCTAAAAAGATATGGCGAAGGGATCGTGTTATCGATCATCAGCACAATATTGTGCTTGCGAGCGATCTCGGCGACTTGCTCGATAGGAAAGACTGAGATGTCCGGGTTACCAAGCGATTCGCCGTATATGATCTTGGTATTTGGCTTAATGGCGGCTTCAAAGTCGGCAGGGTGGGATGGGTCTACAAAAGTGACCTCGATGCCGAGTTTACGCAACGAATAATTGAATTGGTTGAAAGTGCCACCATACAATTTACTGCTGGAGACAATATGGTCACCGGCTTCGCACAGGGTAAAGATGGCCTGCGCCTGGGCAGCATGGCCAGAAGCAGCAGCCAAACCTGCGACACCACTCTCCAGGCTGGCAATGCGTTGTTCCAACACGTCTGTGGTTGGGTTCATCAGGCGGGTGTAAATGTTGCCAAGTTCTTTCAACGCGAAAAGATTCGCAGCGTGTTCTGTGCTCTTGAATTGGTAGCTGGTAGTTTGGTAAATGGGAACCGCTCGGCTACCCGTGGTTGGGTCCGGCGCATAGCCGGCATGTAGCTGGCGGGTTGAAAAACCAAATTTGCGATCACTTGATGTCATGGGTTCCTCCATAGTTTGGTTTATTTTTTCCACCCTCATCCAGAAGAAACAAAAAAGCTTCTTCTGAAAAAGATTAAGAAGAAGCCTCGCGATAACTTCTCTCATCTTCCAGATAGTACTGCCGGAGTTGGCACCTTGACGTTTCAGTCAGGTTGCCGAGGTTTCAAAGGGCCGGTCCCTCCACCTCTCTGGATAAGAGTGCTATTTAATTGTCGGCATTTTATATCATAGCTGTATGGACGAGTCAAGGGTATTTGGACAAATAATGTAAGAAAAGCCAAAATTCCCTCAAATGTTATGATTTAGAATTACTATATGCCTTACCTTATCGATGGACATAATCTGGTCCCAAAATTCGGGATCGCGCTATCTGCAGAGAACGACGAAGAGCAATTGGTCGAGATCCTGCAGGAATTTTCGCGTCTCTCCAGAAAAGGGACTATTGAGGTCTATTTTGACCGGGCTGCTGCTGGGACCCAGGTATCCAAGATTCAAAGTTTTTTAAAAATCCACTTTTCAAAAGATGGCAAGACGGCGGATGACGCGATTTTGGATAGGCTGGGCAAATTGGGGATTTCCGCAAAAAATTGGACCGTGATTTCATCGGATGGTTATGTTCAAAGAGAATCGAGAAGGTTAGGGGCGACTGTATTGAACGGCGATGAGTTTGTTAAGCAGGTACGCAACGTGTTGTCCGCTCCGCGTACAACGACAGACCAGCAAAGGCCGATGAGCCAAAAAGAGGTCGATGATTGGATGAGGTTGTTTGAGGGTCGGGAAGATTGATAGTATGAGCCCCCAATTTTTTATTGGGGGCCCATTTTTTCATTTACTGATCATTTGCAGTCGAAATAAAACAAGACCGGCGGGAAGGATGTGACCGATCCTCCCGGCGAGATGGTAGTGATCCACACGGACCGGTCTATGCCCATGATGTGGTCCATCGTCATGTGCCATGTCCAGTACACTGTTTGCGAACCAGCCGCGTTATAGTTCAAAGTACCCCCCACAAAGGAACCGTCGTTGGGGTTTCGATCCCAACGGTATTCCAATTTGCCAGGCCCATTGGCGATGATCTTGGCTTTGAAATCATAGTAAACACCATCCGAACCACATCCGTTGGCGGGGCGTTTGGAGTAATCATATTCCACGCTAACCGCGTCGAAACTGTCGTCCAGCTTTCGCTCTTCAGACACCTCGATCTGTACCTTTAGGTTTTGATTGTAAGACCCGACCCCCATATAACCGCCATAAGGGGTCTTTACCGCCCAATATCCTGTGTAGACGCCAATATCAGTAGGGGCAGTCATCGGAATTGAAAAATCGTAACTGTCTCCTGGGTATACCGATAATGTGAGCGGAAATTCAATTACATCCGATAGGGCATCCCCTGACCGCAACTCCAACACATAAGATGGGTCCCAAACACAGTTACCATCATTGCGAACGCGCCAAGTTTTTGTAAAGGTCGCACCGGGTGTAACCAACATGCCGTCAGGGATGGTTATGTCTGAAACAAATGTCATCGCGAAACACGGTTTTGTATTGCTCGGGTCGTTCGTTGGAGATGGCAATGGAGTTTTGGTTTCAGTTGGGCGTGGTGTTTGGGTTGCAGGCACCTTGGTAGGTTCAACGTCCGCCATTTCGGTAAAGCGCGCCTCTACCGTGCTTGCGGCCTGGGTTTGAATCAAGCCAACATCGGGGGTGGGTGTTGAGTTGCATGCGCTGGCCACAAGCATTATGGCGACAGTGCAAATTGTTAATTGCAGAAATTGTTTTTTCATTTTTAACCTTTCGAACTAATAGGATTATAACAAATCCTAAAAATACACACGGGCTGCGTTGATCCAACACAGCCCGTGCCATTGTAGTGCCGAAAAGGGGAAGATCAATTATCGGGATGAATACCCGCCATCCATAACCCCAGTTTCTCTTTGGAGATGGATTTGGCGTCGACCGTTGTGACGATCTCTCCCCGGTACATTACCGAAATACGGTCAGATAGGGCGAGGATCTCGTCCAATTCTGCCGAGATCAATAAAACAGCTACACCCCGATCGCGCATTTGCACGATCTGATTATGGATGTACTCGATGGAGCCCACATCCAGGCCGCGAGTTGGTTGGCTGGCGATCACAAGCTTGACGTTTCGGCTCAATTCTCTCGCAACGATCACTTTTTGTTGGTTGCCGCCAGATAGTTTTCCGGCGGAGACATACGGTGAGGGGGTTCTGACATCGAATTCTGAAATTAACCTGCGCGAATAACGGTCGATCTCTCCTTGTTGCAGCACACCATTTTTGTTGAACGGAGCCTGGTAGTAATCGCACAGAATGGTATTGTCGGCGATGGTGTAACTTAGCACCAGCCCATGTTTTTGGCGATCTTCAGGGATATTGGCGAGACCGTTATTGGTGAGTTGGCGGGGTGTGGCGTTGGTGAGGTTTTTTCCATCCAATTCAATGTTGCCGCCATCTATACGCAATAAACCACTCAATGCTTCAGCAAGCTCGGTTTGGCCATTTCCTTGAACGCCCGCAATGCCCAGGATCTCGCCGGCTTTTACCTCAAAACTGAGGTTGCGGACCGCGTGCAAGCCCCTTTGGTCACTTACATTCAAATCGCGGACGGAGAGGATGGTTTCCTTGGGTGTGGCAGGTTGTTTGTCTACGGTCAGGATCACCTCGCGCCCAACCATCATGGTTGCCAATAAGTGTTCATCCGATTCGGATGGGATAGCGCTGCCAACCACTTTGCCGGCCCGCATAACGGTGATTCGGTCGGCGATCGCCAAAACCTCGCGCAATTTGTGGGTGATAAAAATGATCGAAACGCCTTGCTTTTTTAATTCACGAATGATCTGAAACAGGTCATCCGCTTCCTGCGGGGTAAGGACAGCGGTTGGTTCATCGAGGATCAATATCGATGCTTTGCGGTATAAGGCTTTGACGATCTCCACCCGTTGCTGCACGCCCACGGGCAAATCGCCAACCAGTGAGTGAGGATCGATCTTAAAACCATACTTGTCGGATAATTTTGAGACCAGCCGCGACACTTCTTCGCGGTCCAAAATGCTCAGGGGAGATTCGCTGGGTTTGGTTCGGTGATCAGTTTCACTGCCGAGCATGATGTTTTCTGCGACGGTGAAAACAGGAATAAGCATAAAGTGCTGATGGACCATACCAATGCCGTGGGTTATGGCATCTTTGGGAGAGTGCATACTAATGGGCTGTCCATTGACGAGGATCTCGCCGCCATCGGGCTTGTACAGGCCGTACAGTATGTTCATCAATGTCGATTTGCCCGCACCATTTTCACCCAAAAGGGCATGGACTTCGCCTTCGCGGAGGTCGAAGTCCACATTGTCATTTGCCAATACGCCCGGAAATTTTTTGGTAATACCGCGGGCTTCCAATACGATCTTGTTAGAGTCTGCCATTGTCATCATCCTATTTATCGTACGGTTGGCCGTTGGCAGCCGGGGAAGTGGTCTTGCCAATGATGCCGGTCAAAATGATCATCGTCAGGATGTAGGGGATCTGCCCTACGGCGTAAGAGTTTTGGAAAAACGCCCACTCCGCCGGGATCAATTCTCTGAAGAATTGCAAATTGATCTGCAAGGCCTGGGACGCGCCAAAAACCAGCGAGGCAGCCCATGCACCGATCGGCGTCCAGTTGCCAAATATCACCGCGGCCAAAGAGATAAAACCACGGCCGTTGGTCATCAGCGGTTCAAAGGACGGAACGGATTCCAGGGTGAAATAGGCGCCTGCCAAACCGGCGAAAAAACCACCGATCACAACGTTGATGTAGCGGGTACGGATGACGTTGATGCCAACCGTATCGGCAGCTTTTGGGTGTTCGCCAACGGCGCGCATACGCAATCCCCAGCGGGTATTAAACAAAATGTAGTGGGTTACGAACACAAAAATGATGGCGAAGATTGCAATCGGTTTTTGCTCAAACACCTTGCCAAATGCGTTGGCAGTTATATAGCATGCTTCGCTTTCACCAGTAAGCCCGCAGATCCACTCAATAAAATTCTTAACCGGAAAAACAATGATCGGCAATACGCCAGGGGCGTGAGGAACATTGCCTTGGAAGATGCTGTTTTTATCAAAAAAGAGTTGGCGGTTGAGGAAGCCTGTGATACCAACAGCCAGAATATTGATCACAGTCCCGCCGATGATCTGGTCTACCTTGAAAGTGATCGAGAGCCAGGCATGCAACAAGGCGAACAGGCCACCGGTGAGGATGGCAACCAGCACACCGATGAGCAAACTTGGGAGCGCGGGGAACCCAAAAATGGTATTCATGTAGATCGAGCCAAGCCAGCCAAAAAAAGCGGCTGCCAGCATCATTCCTTCGATCCCAATATTGACCACCCCAGAACGTTCGCAAAAAACGCCAGATAACGCGCCGAGGGAAAGCGGCGTGGCTACGGCAATGGTGGTGGCAAGCATGCTGCCGATGATCAGGATGGGTGGTTCTGCTTTATACCCAACCAACACAACAGTTCCAAAGAGTACGGCGATGATCACGCCGATAAAGCTAAATCTTTTCCAATCCATTATTATTAACCTCCCCACCCGCGGGTAAGAACAACCTTTTCACCGCTTTGGCGAACGCGATAAATGTAGCGGATGATCGAATCGGCTGCGATGAAGAGCAAGATCAGGGCCTGGATCACCGATATGATATCCACAGGGATCTGGGTCAGGAATTGCATGCGGGTTGCGCCGTTGCGCATTGCCGCGAAAAGGATCGCTGCCATTACAACACCACCGGGATGGTTCTTGCCCAAAAGTGCGATGGCGATGGCGTCGAATCCGTAGCCTGATGAAAAGCCAAGCTCGTGCCGATAATTGAGGCCGGTGACTTCGATGGTACCAGCCAACCCTGCCAACAAACCAGATAATCCCATCGTAAAGGTCATGATCTTTTTGACGTTAATTCCAGCATATTTTGCGGCATCTGGGTTCGCGCCAACAGTTCGAATCTCATAGCCCAGGGTGGTTTTCCATAAAAGCCACCAAACGAACGCGGCAGCCAAAAGTGCCAAGACAAAACCCCAGTGAACACGCAAATTGTCAAAGATCGGGGCGATTCGTGCGCCTTCGGCGATCAATGGGCTGCGGGCGATCACATTGAGGGGATCTTTGTCTTTGATCGGTCCATTCATCAGAAAGCTGACGATGTTGAGGGCGATGTAGTTCATCATGATGGTATTGATGACCTCGTGGGCACCGGTGAATGCCTTGAGAGCGCCAGGGATAGCGCCCCAAATGAACCCGACCAAGATTCCCGCGCCAATGGTGATCGGCAACAAGACGATCGTTGGCATCTCGTAACCTACCCAAGCCGGAAGGGCGTACCCAACAAAGGCAGCGGTGGTAGCCCCCAATGCAAGCTGTCCTTCTCCGCCGATGTTGAACAAACCACCTTTAAACGCCAATGCAACTGCAAGGCCGGCGAAAATGTAAGGGGTTGCCCACACCGCGGTTTCACTAATCGCTTTAACCGAGCCAAACGCGCCTTGAAGCAAACCCGAATAAGCCGCGAACGGGTTGCCACCCACCACAGCAATGACGATTCCACCAACGATGGTTGCGGTGATGATGGCCAATGCTGGCACCATCAAGGAATTTAGTACTGACTTTAGCGCTTGCCCCTTGTTTTCTTTTTCTACAGGTTCTGACATGAATGATGTCCTTCCGTTTGTACTTGTTTGGGGTATTGCCTAATTATAAAACAAAAGGGGCTGCCTTTTTCAGGCAGCCCCTTGAGGTGTTGAAACGCTAATTTATTATGGTTTTACTGGAGCAACATTGGTCATGAGGGAGCCATCGAGGAGGGCTGCCTGAATCTCTTCCATCTTGGCCTTGACTTCAGCGGGAACCTGGCTGTCAAGATCGTGGAAAGGAGCATAACCAGCCTTGCCGAATACGTTGCCGGACTGCTTGTTGCCATCCTTGGCGGCGGCGATCAAGTCGAATACACCTGGGGTGATCAACTTCATGGCGCTGGAGAGCAGCATCTTCTGGGCTTCGGGGATGGTGTAGTACTGGTCGGTGTCTACGCCGATGGCATAGATGCCCTTCTGGGCAGCAGCGATCACGGCGCCGTTACCGGTCTTACCACCACCGGCGAAGATGACGTCCACACCCTTGTCTACCATGGAGTTGGCAGTGGTGGCGCCCCATTCGGGGTCGACGAAGGTCTTATCGAAACCAACATCGTTGTGATAAACAATGTTCACTTCCAGTTCGGGGTTGATGTAAGCAACACCAGCGCGGTAGCCTTCACCAAAGCGCCAAACGGGGGGCACAGCGTCGGTAGCGAAGACGCCACCGATCTTGCCGGATTTGGTCATTTGGGCGGCCAAGGCACCAACGAGGAAGCCAGCTTGATCTTCGGGGAAGTTGAGGCCAGCCTGGTTGGGGGCGGCTGCTTCGAGGAATTGGTCTACACCGATGAAATAAGTATTGGGGAAGGCAGCAGCAGCTTTGCCAGTGGCTTCACCCAAGGCGAAACCGACGGTCACGACGACATCATAGCCTTCGTCGCCGAAGGTAGCAATGTTCTTGTCGTAATCCTTGGCATCGGTGGTTTCAATGTACTGAACCTTGGCGCCGAGGTCTTTTTCAGCTTGTTTTACACCTTCCCAAGCCGATTGGTTGAAGGATTTGTCATCGATCTTGCCAACATCGGTTACAAGGCCGACACAAAATACATCGGCGCTTTTACAGTCAGCGGCTTGCTCGGCTGCGGGGGCGCCACAAGCGGCAAGCAACATGCTAACTACGAGCAATAAGGCGAACAAAGTGTATTGCTTTTTCATTTTCTCTCCTCGAGGAATAAGTGAAATGGCACGATAATCATGGTGCCTGTCAACAAAAGTATACCCGTGAAATTAGGATAGTTCAAGAAGTTAGCCATGGAGAGGCAAGATTTTAAGTAGTTCTTCGTAAATTTTGCGGGTTTTCTTACCTAACGATCGGGGGTCGAATTTCTGGAATAGGTCTGGCCTCTTGCTGTGGGTGCGCCGCAAGGATTGGATGATGCGCCATTCCTCGATCAACTGGTGATTACCACCAAGCAATTCCTCTGGAACGTTCCAACCCCTGAATTCTGCCGGTTTGGTGTAGTGGGGATATTCAAGTAATCCCATCGCGTGAGAATCATCCATTGCGCCCGTGGGATCCCCCAAAACTCCGGGCAGTAATCGGGTCACAGCGTCTACGATCATTAATGCGGGCAATTCACCACCGGTAAGGACAAAATCGCCGATGGAAACTTCATGGGTGACCAGATGTTGCCGAATCCGTTCATCATAGCCTTCGTAGCGGCCGCAAATAATTCCTACTTGCTGCTCGGATGCAAATTCAAAAGCCATTGATTGAGAGAAAGGTTTTCCTTGTGGGGTCATCAGCACGACGGGGCAGTTTGGCGGTGAACCCAAAACGGATTCAACGGCCTCAAAGATCGGCTCTGGCTTCATTACCATTCCACCGCCGCCGCCGTATGGCGTATCATCAGTGGTATGATGTTTGTCATGGGTATAATTGCGGATGTTGTGCAAATTAAACTCTACCAAACCCTTGGCGGCGGCTTTTTGCAAGATCGAGGCGCCCAAATAAGGCGTGAAAAGTTCTGGCAGGATCGTAAAAATTTCAAATTTCATCGTTGCCCCAATTCTAATCGAAACAACCGATATTCGATTTTTTTGAAGGAGGCGCGCTATAGAGTGATCGGAAGGTTATGTACTTAAAAGGCAGCAAATGGAGCATGAACAAGCGGCGGCGGCCGTTCAATTATTTTCGCATCCTTGCGCTTACAGCAATGATCGGGTTTGGTATTTATTTTAGTTTGGTGATCAGCCCAGCTGTTCAGCTTAGCAGCCAACCTACTCCTACCCCAACAAAACCACCCGAGTTGTTCATAGCGGAAGCCATGGATTCTTTTAAAGACGGCAAGTTGCTGCAAGCGATTGACTTGTATCAATCTGCGATCGCATTAACGCCCAATGACCCCGCGAGTTACATAGAGCTTGCCAAGGTGCAAGCCTGGGCCGGCCAATACGTTGAGGCGCAGACCAATGCTGAAAATGCTTTGTTGCTCAACCCCGATAATTCAACCGCGCATGCTGTGCGCGGGTGGACACTATCTGCCCAGAATGACAGATTGGCCGCCGAAAGCTCTATTAAACGGGCATTGGAGTTGGATCCGAACAACGCTTTGGCCCATGCATACTATGCTGAACTGATGGCAGACCGATATTTGGCAGGAGAGGGTGGTTTGGATATTGTTGACCGAATGTCTGAGGAATCACGGGTTGCCCTATCACTCGCTCCCGGTTCCATGGAAGCACATCGGGCCCGTGGGTATGTGTTGGAAGCCACAGGCAATACCCAAGAGGCCATCTCTGAATATGAGACAGCGGCAACGATAACCCCTAACCTGGCCGATATTCACCTATCCTTGGGCAGGGTGTACCGGGCATTACAGGTGAATGACAAAGCGGTGAATGAACTTACAATAGCCAGCCAATTAAACCCGGCAGACCCAACGCCATTACTATTGATCTCTCGGGTGTATGCAAACATCGGAGAAAATGCCAAGGCAGAGCAATATGCCCAACAGGCAGTAAAGATAAACCCGAGTGACCCCAACTTGCGCGGGAATTTGGGCGTGATGTTTTATAAGAACTTTAAATGGCAATTGGCTATTGATGAACTTTCTTTGGTTGTTGCCGGCGGCCAGGATGTGGATGGGAACAAGGTGGAGCGGTTGGAACTGATCCCAGACTCCTTGCGGATACCGGAGTATTACTTCACATATGGTTTATCGCTGGTTAAAGTAGATCGTTGCGGTGATGCCATTCCGATCTTTTATAAGATCATTGACACTGTCAATCCAACCGATGAGATATCGCTGTTTAACGCGAATGAAGGCATCCGATTATGCTCCGAGAAGGTGAACGCAACACCTTCGGCCATCGGAACCGAACTCCCTGAAATTGACAGCCAATTAACACCTACAGATAATCCAACGGAAGCGACCGTGGTACCCGCAGGGTAATTATGAGAGTTAGTGAGCGCAGGCCAATTTTTAACAAGCGGCCTGAAAACAATTTTTACCGCATCTTCCTTTACTTGCTGGTCTCGATCGCAGGATTGTGGTTTTACCTTGGTATTGGCAAAGGCGATATAAAAACAGTTGGCTACCAAACACCCACGCCTACAAGGACAGCTCAATCCTACATTGCCGAGGCCGAATCACGATTTTTCACGGGCGATTTGCTTTCCACGATCACATCGTATAAAAAAGCGCTTGAAGTGGACCCTTTAAACTGGGAAAGTTGGGCTAACCTGGCGCGGGTACAGGCATATGAATCCTCACTGGAGACAACCGAGGAATCACGGATCAGCATCCTGCGGCAAGCTCTGGAATCTGTGGACCAGGCGAAGGTTTTGGCTCCGGATGAAAGCAGTGTGGCGGCAATTCGGGCGTTCGTATTGGATTGGAATTCCGGTGTAACCGCGGATCCTGAGGTTTCAAGTGATTTGTTGGTCGAAGCGGAGCAAGAGGCGATCAGGGCGTTGAATTTGGACCCAACAAATATCCTTGCGCTGGCATATTATTCGGAGATCCTGATCGACCAACAACGTTTGGACCAGGCTGAATTAAATATTGGCAAGGCGCTGGAGAAAGGGCAAGCATTGGTCGATGTCCATCGGATCCATGCTTACCTGTTGGAAAGCCAACAATTGTACCCACAGGCAATTGATGCCTATAAAAAAGCGATCTTGGTTGCCCCCAATATGACCTTTTTGTACACCCGCATCGGTGCCAATTATCGGGCTATGGCATTCAACAGCAGCGTCCCTGAGGAGGCTGAAAAATACTATATGGATTCGCTGGAGTATTTTGACAAAGCTGCCAGCATCAACGTACAGTTGGGTGTTCAGGATCCTGGCCCATACCTGTCAATCGCAAAAACATACAGCCAATTGGGAGATTTTTACCCGGCTGGCCGTAATGTTTTAAAGGCGCTTTCGTTTGAACCCTCCAATCCGGATGTTTACGGCCAACTCGGGATCGTCTTCATGAGGGCAAGGAATTTTGAGGGCGCGATTCCGGCGCTGAAATGCGCGGTTAAAGGATGTACTGCCGAAGAAAGCTGCGAGGCAAGGGGTGGTTGTGGTGAAGGGGAAATAGGTATTGCTGTCACCGGGTTGCCACTTAGCCAAGGCTCGATCGTTTATTATTATTCGTATGTCTCCAATCTGGCGGCACTAAGCCGGCCGCGCAACAACCTTTGCCCCGAGGCCTTGGCTGTCATCCAAGAGATCAGGGTAGCAGGTTTCGCGGAGGACGCGATTGTCAGCCAGATCTTGCAAGAAAACGAGAACATCTGCGCCATCGTTAACGCGGGCGGAACGTTGCCCACCTCTACACCCCAGCCAACCGAAACTGCTACTCCGGAACAAACCCAATAACCCCAAAATTGCCAATATCAGAATCGTATTAGAAAAATTGCGCCTTTCTTGACGGCATTAAACGCCTCAGGTAAGATAGATTTAGCACTCGAATGATTAGAGTGCTAAAATAATGCACACAATTAAACAAATATTTGTTAGGAGGAAGTTATGGCTATTTCAGTGAAACCCCTTGGTAACCGCGTTGTCGTGGAACCGATGGAACAGGAAGATGTAACCGCAAGCGGGATCTTTGTGCCGGATAGCGCCAAGGAAAAACCCCAGCAAGGCGTGATCTTGGCTGCCGGTCCTGGCGACCGCGATGACAAAGGGAATCGTATCGCTATGGATGTCAAGGTGGGCGACAAGGTTTTATTCGCTAAGTACGCCGGTACCGAGTTGAAACTGGATGGCAAGAAGCTTCTGATCTTGCGTGAAACCGACCTGCTCGGTATTGTTGGTTAATTACTTACTTGGAGATAGAAAATGGCTGCAAAACAACTTGTATTTACTGAAGAAGCCCGCCGCAAGCTTAAGAACGGCATGGATGTTGTTGCCAACGCGGTTGGTACCACCCTTGGCCCCAAGGGCCGCAATGTTGCCATCGACCGAAAATTCGGTTCCCCTACGATCACTCACGATGGTGTATCCGTTGCCAAGGAAATTGAACTTGAAGATCCGTTTGAGAACATGGGTGCACAGCTTTTAAAAGAAGCCGCCCAAAAGACCAATGACATTGCTGGTGATGGTACTACTACCAGCACGGTTTTGGCCCATGCAATTGTTAGCGAAGGCCTCAAGGCTTTGGCTGCCGGTTACAATGCCATGCTGCTCAAACGAGGCATCGAGAAGGCTGCCGATGAGATTGTTGGCCAATTGCGCAAATCTGCTGTCAGCATCAACACCGCCGAGGATATCGCCTCTGTAGCTACGAACTCCGCGGCTGATGTTGAGATCGGCAAATTGATCGCGGATGTGATGGAC